>FLNY01000145.1_pt1 | contig 97958 bp, 86 predicted proteins | sample 1140381 | NCBI WGS metagenome assembly FLNY01 (sample SAMEA3878172, study PRJEB12797) | bioreactor metagenome | biome: Moose rumen | place: Sweden | collected 2011-10 | reverse complement strand
AATTTATTTTAAACACAAAAAACGCTCGCATCATAAAAGATGGGAGCGTTTTTACTCTAGAAGATTCTATTAATAAAACCTCTTAATCCTGTATGTTCTTTCAGAAATGCAGCGCATTCCGGAACATTCTGATTGCGTTCGGCTGCCCAAATCAGGTGGTTTCTATAGGTATCATCCTTATGATAATAATCCCACAGGTCTTCCCATTTCACCTTGCTTGGGAACTTAAGAAGAAAGTTGGTATTAAGAGAATGATTCTCTATGAAGTCCGAAATTACTCCATATTCAAGAAGGACCTTATAGGCTCCTAACTCATACAGTCTGCTAAGCCATTTTTTGTCTCGGCAGTACTGCATAATTTCATTCATCGGCAAGTCATCATAGCTGATAAGCAGATGCATGAAAACAACTTTTTCTTTCCCATTCTCGCAGAGGTATTTCCACCCTTCGGTGTTCGCTTCCAGTATGGAAGTGTAGCGCTCCTCTTTAAGAGCCTTAGGTCCATACTTCTCTAAATCTACCTTAAGCAGGTGGTTAATGAGATACGGCTGCTTTTCCAGCTGTTTCTCAATCACCTCCGGCGCGTTTTCAGCTACCAGATTCCACTTACGGCGATAAGAAAGAATGTCCCACATTTTCAGGCGAACACAATCCTCATCTGAGGGATAGTCGTCCGGCAGCTTATGCCCGAAATGATTGAACACTTCAACCATCTCGTCCACTGCAAAATAGTTTTTGAGCCAGATAAAAATATTCGGATCAAAAACATTTGTGTGGAGCAAAACATCTTTAATACTATCATCATGATAGTCTCTGACGGACATGTTTGTCAGCACAAACGGTGTTAACTTAGCCCCATTATCAAGGAGCATTAAAACTTTCTCTAACTGCATTTTTTCAATGTAGCTCAATAAGAGGAACTCGTTCTCTTGAACTGAGTTCAACGCAATAATCTCTTTGTTCATAAGTAAAAAAAATTAAATTAATAATTAGATTTGTTTATTAACATCTAGCACAAATGAACTAAAAGGTCAATATTTTTTTGCCAAAATTTAAAAATTTTTTATTAAAAGTTGAAATATGGAAGTAAAAAACTGTTGCAAAGCCATAAACAGCCTGCCGCCATAATGCCGGCGCACACATCATCAAGCATAACGCCATAAGCGTTTTTGACCTTTGAATCAAAAAACTTTACCGGCCCCATTTTGCAAATATCAAAAAAACGGAAAAAGATAAATCCAAGTAGATATATCACCCAAGAATCGGCATTTCCGCGCAAAGCTTCCGCCAGAAATATAAAGCTCAAACTTTGTCCGCACACTTCGTCAATCACAACTCTTTTCGGATCTTTATCTTCCTGCCCGTCTATTAAGGCAGATATTGCCGGAACACCAATAACAAAGCTGATAGCGGCAACAGATAATATTCCATATATTCCAAACCAATAACATGCTGCAAACGCAAGCGGCAACGTTGCTAAAGAGCCAACAGTTCCCGGAGCTTTCGGTGACATTCCAAAACCGAAATAAGTTGCAATAACAGCAGCAAACTTATTTTTCACGAATTTTTTCATCCATATATTTTCCATAGCAATGGTTGGCTAACTTTGTATACCATGAAGCATCAGGTCCGCATCCGTCTTCATTTTGTTTTTGTTTATTAACATTCTTGACTGCATACTTACTCAACGGAGATACGCCCGTATAATATGTATATCCGTAATAACAAATACCGCCAATCAAAGCAAGAGTGAAGAGAGCCTTGATAATTTTAAAAAATGTGCCGATAATAAACAGTATAATCAGCATGATGATGAAGTTTGGCTGATAAAAAAACGCAAACAACGGACTGTCACTGCGAAGCACATTATTTGCATAAACTGCCAATAAAGCACACAATGCCAATAACTTAGTAACCAATAAAATCATTTCGAACCCCTCTTTCATATAACCTAATATGCAAAGATTATACAACCAACATAAATAATATGCAATACCTATACCTCGGTATTAAACAATTTTTCTTTAAAAGTAGTTTAAATTTGAAATACATCTATTATGTATAAATTGCGAAATATTTTATAACTTAAGGAGAAAAAAATGATTATTTTAAGAAGAATATGTTTTTGGTTAACCGTAATCGGTGGCTTAAACTGGGGACTTGTCGGTGCTTTTGATTTCAATTTATTAACATTTTTGTTCGGTTTTGCTCCGATATTGGTAGCAATTTTAGAAATCATTGTCGGAATCTGCGCTTGTTATACCGCATTTGAATATTATGATAAATAGTTTTTTTATCACACAACAAACGGTCGTTTATTCTCTTTCGGCCGTTTGTGTATCTATAATCTTACAGATTTTAATTATCTCATCTTCGCACATTTTGTGCTTTAATTCCTTATAAGAAAAAATTTCAGGATATATTCCATGATTATTCAACCAATTATTCGTATATATTAAAGTTTTATATTGCACCTTATCATCTTCCATTCCATGAAAAAGAAACACGCTCGGATTTGAACAAATCTCCGAAGACAGCTTATTTGCTCCGGCAAGCAATCCTGATAGTGAAAAAACCCCGCCTAAAACATTTTTGTTACTTAAGGCAGAATAAAGCGCCAGCATTGCTCCTTGAGAAAAACCGATTATAAATGTTTTATGCGCAGAAATCTTATACTTTTTTTGCATTTCAATCAAAAAATCATTAACTTGCGCTGCTCTTAAAGAAATTTCATTTTGAGTCTTATCATAAATTTCAAAAATTTGCTCGACTGATGTATCCGGATTGTAGCGAATATTATTTTCATCATATTTTTTCATTCCGAACCACTGCTTTTTTAAAGGATTTTTATCGCAAATTTCAGGAGCCTCAGGCACAACCAACACGCTATCGGTTAAATACTTTCCAAACCACTCAAGTGCATATGAATGATCCTCAATACAACCATTATACCCATGCAAAAAAACAACCAAAGATGAAGGTTTTTTTCCTATATTTTCAGATATGTATTCAAACACTCTTACCTACCCTTATCTGATAGCTGATTTATAAAATAAACAAAGGCGGACATCGCCGCCTTTATTTATTTTTAAGCTGTTATTTTTGTTTGGCTTTAGCTAATTTTTCCTGCTCATCTTGAATTTTTATTTTTTTACCATCAAGACCAAATTTTTCAATTTGCGCATTTTTATGTAAATCAGCAATAACTTCATCAACAGCCTGTTGAGCTAAATTATTCTTAATTTGCGGTTCAAGCATTTCTAATTCCAATGGTTTCGAATCGCGAACATCTTCAACCAAAATGACATGATAACCGAATTCTGTTTTAACCGGTTTTTCGGAATATGTACCTTTCTCCATAGAGAATGCAACACTTGAAAACTCCGGAACCATCATTTCTTCAGTGAAATAGCCTAAATCAGGCTGATCTTTAGAATATTCCTGTGCAAGTTTATTAAAATCAGCTTTCTTTTCTAATTTTGCAATAATTTCTTTTGCCATATCTTCGGTATCAACCAAAATATGTTTTGCTTTAATTTCTTTAACACTTTTAAAGTTTTTTACATATTCATCATAAACTTTTTTAACTTCCTCGTCCGTAACCTTTTCAGCCACTTTATTGTCAATATAAACCTTGCGAGCCAAGTCTTCCTGCACCTGAGCCAGTTCTTTTTGATATTCGGCAGTGGCCTGAATATTTGCTTTTGTAGCAGCTTGCAATGCCAATTTACCGTTCACCATAACATCTAAGGCACGATTATAAAATTCTTCAAAAGGAATTTGAGCCATAATCTGCTGATTTGCATCATAAGCTTCTTTAATTTCAGCCACAGTTATTTTTTCTCCGTTAACAACAGCGGCAATACCATTATTTTTTTCTGCCCAAACTTTATAAGTGGCAGCTCCGGCAATCAGTACAACAACAATAGCACTGGTAGCCAACAAATATTTTTTTTGCATAGAATTTTCTCCAAATAAATAAAAACTTTTTGAATATTACACACATAAAATTAAAATTCAATTTATTTTTCACACAAGTTTACAACTTTTTTTTTGTGAGACTTGACTTTATTGTTTAATCAAACTAAATTCGTGTCAAGTTAAACATAAATATTACAAGGAAATTTCAGTATATGTTAGGAAAAATAGCCCGCAAAATTTTTGGCAGTTCAAATGACAGATATATAAAAAGACAATACAAAACAGTTAAAAAAATCAATGAACTTGAACCGAATTTTATTAAATTATCGGATGAAGAGTTAAAAGCAAAAACCGATGAATACAGAAATCGCTTAAAAAACGGTGAAACTCTTGATGATATATTGCCTGAAGCATTTGCCACCGTGCGTGAAGCGGCAAAACGCGTGCTCGGACAACGCCATTATGATGTTCAGCTTATCGGCGGTATTGTTTTGCATAGCGGCATGATTGCCGAAATGAAAACCGGTGAAGGAAAGACTTTGGTTGCCACTTTGGCTGCTTATCTTAACGCTTTGGAGGGAAAAGGCGTACACGTTGTTACGGTTAACGATTATTTGGCAAAACGCGATGCCGAATGGATGGGACAGGTTTATCGTTTTTTGGGCTTAACCGTTGATTATATTGTTCATGGAAAAAATGATAATGAGCGTCGTATGGCATATGCCAGTGATATTGTTTATGGCACCAATAATGAGCTGGGGTTTGATTATCTGCGCGATAACATGAAATTCAGCCTACCGGAACGCGTGCAACGCGATTTTAACTTTGCGATTGTTGATGAAGTCGATTCTATTTTGATTGATGAAGCCAGAACGCCGCTTATTATTTCCGGAGAAGCCGAAGATTCGTCTGAAACATACGTTAAAATGGCAAAAATTATCCCTAATCTTACAACTGCCGATTATGAAAAAGACGAAAAACAAAAAAACGTTACCTTAACCGAAGCCGGAATGGAGCATGTTGAAAAATTGTTACGGGAAGCCGGCTTAATTAATGAAGGTTCTCTTTATGATATCGGCAATGTAAATCTTGTTCAACACGTTAATAATGCTTTGCGTGCGGCAACCATGTTTCAACGCGATGTTGACTACATTGTAAAAGATGACAAAGTTGTTATTGTTGATGAATTTACCGGTCGTATTATGGAAGGTCGCCGTTTCAGCGATGGTTTGCACCAAGCGCTTGAGGCCAAAGAAGGTGTGCAAATTCAATCTGAAAATCAGACACTTGCCTCAATCACCTTCCAAAACTACTTCAGATTATATCCGAAGCTTTCAGGCATGACCGGTACAGCCATGACCGAAGAAACGGAATTTTCTGATATTTATAACCTGATTTGTATTGAAATACCGACGAATCGCCCGATAGCAAGGCAAGACTTGCAAGATGAAATTTATCGTACAGAAAATGAAAAATATCGGGCTATTATCAATACTATTGTTGAATGCCACAAAAAAGGGCAGCCGGTTTTGGTGGGTACAACCTCAGTAGAAAAATCGGAAATTATTGCCGATTTATTGCAAAGAGAAGCCCCGAAAATCAAGTTTGAAGTGCTTAACGCACGCTATCATGAGCGCGAGGCCTATATTGTTGCACAAGCCGGTGTTTCAGGCGCTGTAACGATTGCTACCAACATGGCCGGCCGTGGTACCGATATTCAACTCGGAGGCAATCCGGATATGAAGCTTCAAGAGGCAATGAATGGAGATGAAACACCTGAACAAATTGCTGAATTGAAAGCAAAAATTGAAAAAGAAGTGGCTGAAGATAAAGAAAAAGTTCTAAAAGCCGGTGGTTTATATATTTTAGGCACAGAGCGCCATGAAAGCCGCCGTATTGATAACCAGTTACGCGGTCGATCCGGTCGTCAGGGAGATCCGGGAACATCAAAATTCTTCCTCTCTATGCAAGATGATTTGATGCGTATTTTCGGCTCGGAAAAAATGTCAAGCGTTATGCAAAGACTGGGCTTACCTGAAGGTGAGGCTCTTGTCCACCCTTGGATCAGCAAAGCTTTAGAAAAAGCACAGCAAAAAGTTGAAGAACGCAACTTTGATATCAGAAAAGATTTGCTTAAATATGACAATGTGATGAACGATCAACGCAAAATCATTTACGAGCAAAGACGTGAAATTATGGAAACAGATGATTTATCTGATACAATAAAAGATATGCGTGATGAATATTTAAGTGCAATCATATCCTCACACATTCCTTACGGAACAAGTGCTTCCGAGTGGAATATTGAGGGATTAAAACACGACTTATCTATGACAACAGGCTTTGTTTTGCCTATTTCAAACTGGTGCAATGATCCGAATTTTGATGCGACAAGTATTCAAGAAAAAATCTTAGAAGAAATTGACAGCCGCTTAAAAGAAAGAGAAGAAACTTTGCCTCAAGATATTGTTAAAATGGTGAAAAAGAGTATTTTCTTACAGGTTTTGGATCAACTGTGGAAGGATCATATTGCCACACTCGATTTAATGCGCCACACCATTGTTTTACGTGCTTATGGGCAAAAAAATCCGCTAAATGAGTATAAAAAAGAAGCTTTTAATATGTTTTCTAACCTTTTAGATACCTTAAAAGAGCGTGTTACGGTAGTTATTTGCCATACCGTAATTCAAACAAATACTCGTGAGGCAATGCAAAAAGCTGAAGAAAAACAGAAAAACCGCAAAATGTCTGCCACACACACTGAAGCAAGCGCCATGCAAAATCCTGATCCTTCAATATATGCAAATGTTTCACGCAATGATCCTTGCCCTTGCGGCAGTGGAAAAAAATTTAAGCATTGTCATGGATTAATAGCGGGGTAAATATGTCAAGTAGCTCAAACAACATCTCTACTAAAGCGAATAAAAAGGAAAGCTTAAAGAAAAGAAGCGAATTATTCCAAAAATATGTTGTGTCTTTTTTGCTTTATGGTACGGCCGCCTATTTTGTGATTAACTTTTTATTGGTAAATTACCAGAGTTTAAAATTTTTAACTGAGCTGAATTATACCACACACCAAATATCTAATTTGATTGAAAATATTCGCACTCACTCTATGGTTTTCAAAGATGAAGAAGATCTAACGCTTGATAAACTGATTGAAGTTAATGCCATTCCAAAATCTATTATTGCCGATGACAACAAATCACTGGTTAATACTTATGGCGGTAATATTCTTATCACACCTTCCGATAAATTAAGAAATATCAAAAATAATTTGGAATCAGATACCTTCAAAATGTCATATCAAGGCTTACCGAAAGAAGTATGTATTCATCTGGCAATGATGGACTGGGGAGATAAAATTAAAGGGTTATTGGCTGTTGCAATCGGTAATTATGATAAAAGAACCGGTATTGATATTGCCTTTGACGATATTGACCGCAAACCGGATGATATTAAGTTTACATCATTTACTGATGATCAGGGAAAAAAACGCAGTATCAGACAACGCCGCCACTACAGCATGAATGTTACTAAACCTGATGATTATTTTTTACCTACCCCTTTTTCTCACGGAAATGCCAAATCCGGTTGCAAATGTGAAGACAATTCTTGTACTTTTGCGTTACGTTATACCATCTTTGGAGTAGAAAAAAATCTTTCGCAAGAGCAACGCCAAAATGAAACGGCTTTTGCCAGATTAAAGCGTAAAAAAATAGGCAGATAAATGATTTACTCTGCCCTGAAAATAACACTTTATCCTTTATAACGGCGGTATATTTATCTGTGCAATATGCCCCGGTTTTATTTGCTTACTTCCATAGTGCATATTTCCCGTTTCTATCTGATAGCGCTCACGCTTGGTCCATTTCGCCGCAACCGAATAGAAATCTTTTCCGGTAACATTGCGCTTTTCAGGATTCATTATGTATAAAACGCATCCTTGATGTTGCTCAACCAAACCGCAACGGCTGCGTCCTGCCGGAACATCAGGATTTGCCACAACCCAATCAAGTCCGTGTTTACTAGCCTCTGCGCCTGAAAAGCTACCTGCACCGATAAACAAACCGAAAATAGCAGAGATTCCCATCAGAAGTAATATCGTTTTATTTTTCAGCAATTCAGCAATATTATTGGACTGCAGATAATTTTGATTTGTTTCACTAACAAAACGAATGTTTTCAATTCCACCATTTTGATTATATAGAGTATCTTGCTTAAAAACTTCAGATTGAGGAAGATTACGAATCTGCCCTTGCCCCGGATTTGCAAAATTTATCTTAGGCTTATTTATAATGCCTTTATTAGTTTCTGCACTAACAGAGCCGGCCTTTTCAGGGGCTTCCGGAGATTTTAAAATAGAATTTGCAGAGATTTTCGGACGCTTTATCTTTCTGATTTTACGAACAACCACATTTTGCTGAGAAGTTTGGCTATTTTCCATCATATTCTCCTATATTTTGTTTTTTATATGCTCATTAGTTTTTAGTGTGCGAATTAAACGAGGAACCATAAATACGATTGTTTCTGAACGTGCATCGTAAATTTTAAACAGCTCATTCGGAAGTCCTATAATAAGGAAATTTTCTCCCAATTTATTACGAATTTTGAAACTTGTAACCTGTCCTTGCAAGTCTTCAAGTGTTATATCAGAGAAAATTTCGTTATTTTTTTCTACAGATGCGCGTGCTAAAATAGATAAACCATAAGAATTTGCACTCGTTTTACTGCACTTGCCGATATCAAAACGCGAAAGCCATAAATTCGGCACAACAAACTTTCCTTCGGCAACACTTTCTATCTGTGCCTGATTGCCTAAAAATTTCTGCAAACTTTCAACCGATATATCATTAGTCGTTGTCAATATACGACCGATAACACCTGTTTGAGCTGTTGTAATAGACCCGAAATCAAAGGCTTTCAACATCTCTTTCCATTCAATGTCTTTGTTTTGGTTTTTCGGATATAAACGAAAGATGCTGACATCATAAGCCACAAGAGTCGGACTGTTTTCAAAAGAATTTATTAAATCCATAATTTTGCGATGCGTTTCAACATCTGCATCAAATGTTATACTGTAGTCAGCCCAATTTGTTACAATAGAGGTAATTCCGGCACCTCTGATAACATCTAATAAACCTAACAAAATCGGACGCGATTGTGGTGTATATAACGTCATATTAACGCGGCGACTTAATGTCAAAATTTTGTCTTTCGCATTATATGTATAATAAACATCGGCAGAATCCGCAATCATTTTAACAACTTCAGAAAATTCACCTTTGAGGTTTTCCGCTGAAATACTGGTATAAGGTCCGTCAGTAGAAGAAACCTTAATTTCCGCCTCTTTAGTTAAGCGCGCAATAGCTTTTTCCGCCGGCATCATTTCAAAAGAATATCCTGTAACTTCAAAACGCGGAAGCGGATCATTTTGCCCATTACGTTCCAACTTAAAAGCTGATTTAACATAAGGCAAGGTTAAAACCATTTCTTGAGTTTTCCAATTAACATTACAACGCAAAGGTGTTTCCAAATCAAGCGCATTTGCTCCGGCAGGAGTGCGTATCATAAACGGATCTTGCGGATCTTTAAGTTCAACTTCAAGAGGTTGAGCTTCATCAACCACTGAATTATTTTTCACTTGCGATTGATTATCTGAAAGCTCATGAGAAGCACTGCAAGAAAGAACGCTGGCCGAAAACATTGTCAGCATCAAAAAAAATGCAAATTTATTATATTTATTCATTGTCTATTCCTTATTTTATATCAACTTTCTTCTGAACTGATATTATTTTCAGCCATAAGTTTTTGCATCAAATCATCTATATTCATACCTGCACCTGCAGTAGGATCAACCGCTTTATCGAAATTACTCATAGCCTCATTTAATTTATTGGCTTCATTCGGATCGTCTTTCAACATATCAGGAGACTGATTATTTGTCAATTCACTTTGAAAAATAGCTAAATTTTGTTGTAAAGCTTCAATGCCGCCGGCAATTCTTCTTTCAACATACGGATAAAGAGCTTGATTGCTCATAATAGCTTCTCCTGTATCACATATTTCTTCAAGCACATCCAAAACATAAGGATAAAATTTATATTCTTCCAAAGCTATATTACCTTGACGAACACAGCGTGCTGCGATTCTAGAGATTGTTCGATCATAATAATCAATCAAAACAATATAATTATCAACCAGCCACAAATCATCTTCTGTAACAGTATTTTGAATATCTGGCATTTTTTATCTCCTTTAAATATGCAATCAGGAATTAAAAGCTTTCAGCAACGCTTCGAATTCATCATCATGCTTTTGCGTTTTATCCTTTTTTTCGCCGAATGCCGCCGCTAATGCATCATCAGCTGACGTATCTTTCTTCGCTTCTTCTGCCGGCTTTTCATCTTTTGCCGATTCTCCGCCGAATGCCGCCGCTAAAGCATCAATAGCTGACGTATCTTTCTTCGCTTCTTCTGCCGGCTTTTCATCTTTTGCCGATTCTCCGCCGAATGCCGCCGCTAATGCATCAATAGCTGACGTGTCTTTCTTCGCCTCTTCTGCCGGCTTTTCATCTTTTGCCGATTCTCCGCCAAATGCCGCCGCTAAAGCATCAATAGCTGACGAGTCTTTCTTCGCCTCTTCTGCCGGCTTTTCATCTTTTGCCGATTCTCCGCCAAATGCCGCCGCTAATGCATCAATAGCTGACGAGTCTTTCTTCGCCTCTTCTGCCGGCTTTTCATCTTTTGCCGATTCTCCGCCGAATGCCGCCGCTAATGCATCAATAGCTGACGTGTCTTTCTTCGCATCTTCTGCCGGTTTTTCATCTTTTGCCGATTCTCCGCCGAATGCCGCCGCTAATGCATCAATAGCTGACGTGTCTTTCTTCGCATCTTCTGCCGGTTTTTCATCTTTTGCCGATTCTCCGCCAAATGCCGCCGCTAAAGCATCAATAGCTGATGAGTCTTTCTTCGCATCTTCTGCCGGCTTTTCATCTTTTACCGATTCTCCGCCGAATGCCGCCGCTAATGCATCAATAGCTGACGTGTCTTTCTTCGCCTCTTCTGCCGGCTTTTCACCGAATGCCTTAGACAACAAGTCTTTGCTTGATAAAACTTTTTGGTCTTTTTCGGCTTCTTTATATGCCTCGGCCAAAATACCACCAATTTTCGCACTTTTTTTCGGAGCTTCAGCTAATTGACCAAATGCAGCAGACAAGATGTCTTCCGGTGTCTTTTTCTTAGAATTATCATCATCAACCGGCTTATCACCATTATTTGCGGTTTGATCTTTATTCTCAAATGCCTTTGATAATAAATCCTTACTTGAAATTACCTTGTGCTCTTTTTTTGCATCTTCTGCATTTGTCGGTTCTCCGCCAAATGCCGCCGCCAATATATCATCAGCCAGCGTACCATTCTTTGGCTCTTCTGCTGATTTTGCGTCTTCTGCCTTCAAAGGTGATCCGCCGAATGCTGCTGCTAAAGCATCATCGGCTGAAGTGTCTTTCTTCGTCTCTTCTGCCGATTCTGACTTTTCTTCTTTTGCATCATCCTGAATTTCAGCCTTTTTCACAGAATCCTTTTCAAATTTATTAAATTTCTTAAATAATGAAGATAATATTCCGCCGGACTTTGTTGTTTCAGCTTCTTTATTCTCTTTTTGAGTTGTTTCTTCAACCGAATCAACAGCACCGGCAGATATTGCATCAGTTGTTGCACTATCTTTTTGTTCTTGTATATCAGAAATATTTTCTTCGTCTGTCGATGTTGCAGAAGTGGTTTCTGTTTGAACATCTTCCTGATATGAAACTTGTTTTAGTTCTTCCTCACTGATATCGGTTATCGGATTTCCGTTTTCATCAACATACTCCCATTCTTCGTCACCAGCATCGGTTATCGGATTTCCGTTTTCATCAACATACTCCCATTCTTCGTCACCAGCATCGGTTATCGGATTTCCGTTTTCATCAACATACTCCCACTTTTCATCATCAGACATCTGATTTTCATCATTTATTTGTTTCATATTGAGGTTTTCATCAAGTTCATATTCAGTGATTGTACTTTCTGAATTATTGGTCGGCGTTTCATTTGCACCTAAATTTTGTAAATCATTTTCTGATGCGGTATCAATATGCAACGTTTTTTGTGCAATTTCTTCGTGCGGAGACAGCGATAATGGCTTTAGACTGAGACCGGTACGCGCCAAAACGCTTTGCGCCTGAAGCAACGGATCTTTATAAGTATCTTTTGGCTTTGTCTTCGGCTTTGGTTTAGGCTCTATTTTTTTGTCTCTTTCCGCATCATATATAGGAATTGAATAAGATTTCTTCTTCACGGTACTTTGTGCGGTTAAAGGATCAACAACTTTATCAATCACTGAAATTGTTTGATCCTTATATGTTTTATTTTCCTTTTTTTCTCCTTTTGGTTCTTCGCCGGAATATTGCATATTAATTTCGGGAATTTTCTGCGCAAAAGACATTGATTTTGCCGGCTTTGCTCTTACAACATTTTCCAGTCCTATATTTTCTTGTGAAAACGAATCGATTACTTTATTTTTATTATTCTCGGATACTTGTTCTTTTGAAGCAAGAATAGACTCGGTTAAAACTTTCCCAAATGCCTTCATTTCTTCAATTTGCTGTTTACTGTTTTCTTTCAAAACTTTTTCCAGTGCCGGTGTTATAATCGGCATCGGAGTTCCTGCACCCTGAGCTGCCGATAAATTCATGCTCTGATACATAACATCAATAACTCGCATAAAATCATCATGCGTTTGTTCATTAGATTTATTTATGGCATCAGCAAGATTTTGAAAAATCGAATAATCAACATTAATATGATTAACAGTGGTCGCCGCCATATTATTTTGAGTATTAACTTGCTTTTCGTCGCCAGATAAAGAAGACGAAACTACCGGAACAGCAGTAGAAATTTGTTGCGGGAACTGTGATCTGCCAAATGCCACTACCAATGATTTAGCCAATGCATTTGCAAAATTATCTCCAAGCTTTATCTCTCCTGATGCAGGAACACCGCCAGATGTCAGTTGCGGCAACGATAGTTTTCCGAACGCCGTTGCTAACGAAGTTGCCAAAACATTAGCAAAATCACCTCCGATTTTCAGTTCTCCTGATAATGGTGAAAGCGCTTGAGAAGAAATATCTCCGTTCGTATCATAAGAATCCTTACTCTTTTTTTGCGCAAGAAGGGCTTTCGTAATTTTTGTATCATAATTATTCTCAGTTTCCAAATCAAGAATATGTTCAACCAGAATACTCCCTCCGGGAATATTCATCATATATCTTTTGATTTTTTCAGGAAGATTAAGCAGTTCATTATCGAACTCTGCCCGTTTAGAATCCTTAAATATGTGAATCTGTCGAAAAATATTAAGATAGCGTTGTGCCACAAGGAGAGGGTTTTCCTCCTCTGTCTTTCCCTCTTCAATAGTAACAACTTCATTATTTTTATTTTTCTGATCCACCTTACTTTAATCCATAACCAAAATTAAATAACATTGGTTGTTATTATATCGTCAAAGTGTAAATTTCTTATTAAGATAGTACTAAATAAACTATTTTTCTATAAACTAATCATTACAACTTTATGGATTCGTGAAAAATCACCATTACTGATAACTATTCTCTCATCTGGATTCCATCTCAACCCATACAATTGTCCATCTTCACCCTCACGAACACTAACCAATGCAGCTTCAGTATCACTCACATAATAAAGAGCTATATCACCGGCACTGACAACTTCCGTTTTATCAACATACAGAATAGCTCTGCTTGAAAGCAGCGTCCCTAAGCGACGAGTGCACAAATGCACTGCATATACATCAGGTTTACCAATTAAATTAAACGGACAGCGAATTTCTTTAAGCATATTCATTTTTTCAATAAGAATATTGCCTTCCGGTGTACTCATACCATAAAGAGGAACCGTCACATTTTCTTCCTCATAATCCGCTAAATTGGCATATCGTGCGTTATTTAAAACTTTGTAACGAGCATCATTGTGCTCAATAATTTCTTCCAAAGCACCTTTTTGTTCCAACAATTTTATGTTATCTTTTAGCTGTGAAACAGTAAAACCTAATGCCTTTGCAATATTTGAATATTCTTTATCTGAAACTTCACGTTGACCCATTTCAATACGATGATATACAGACAATGTCATATCAGCATGCTCGGCAACTTCAATAAGTGTTAAACCTTTGCTGTTACGAATATGGCGAAGTCCGGCTCCCAATGTTTTAAGCCCTGCACTCTGATTGATTTTGTTACGGCGCTCCTGCTCTTTTTTCCACGCCTGAACGACTTCAGACTGCGAGTTTTGCTCATTAACATATAAATCCTGCAGTGAACAATCAATAAGTTCCGCAACTTGAATCAACTGATCTTGATTTAAGCGACGATATCCTTTTTCAATTTTAGAAACAGCAGAAAGACTTATACCTAAGTGGTCAGCCAACTCCTGCATAGACATACCATGAAGTCTGCGATACATTCTTATTTGATTTGGGAAAACTATTTCTTCCATATTCAATTCTCCATAAACACAATATAGGGCTTATAATAGAAAAAAAATATAAAAAATCAAGCCAAAAAAAACATATTCACTCTTAATGCACAATAAAATGCAAGAGCGAGCGATAATTAATTTTCATTAAATTACGGATTACGACCATTTGCCCCGTTAGAATTTTGCTGGTTCTGCGGTTTAACAGTGTTCGTATTATTATTTGTATTACGACGCAAAAATTCAGGATGCCGTTCATAAAATATACGATACTGCATACGCCCCATAACCTTCGGCATACTGATTTCATCACATCCCTGATTTTTCAAGCGCTCATTAACATCTTCAAATCCGTTACGAGCAGCATCAAAAACTTCTTTAATAATGGTATTATCCGGACGCTTTGCACCGCGCGCGGCAACATTACCGACATCTTTTGCCTCCATCATGGCATCTTCAAGCTCCTTATCCGCTTCTTTAACGCAACGCGGCATGAGAAGTTCATAAAGTTCAGTCATCTGCTCTTTAGAAAGTTTATGCGGTTCAATATCCAATCCGGCACTCTTAATCCGGCGAACTTCTTCTTCACTGAGTTCCGGGCTTTGTGCAATTGTCCCTTTATGCGCCACCGAATCATAAACGTTAAACAAACGAATGAATGCCTTATATGCACCGACTTTAAAGGCGGCTCCCATTCTCGGATCGTCCCCGGCTTTGCGCAATTTTTGGCTTAATCCGCTTTTAATAACCGCATTATAAGCATTAACAAACGGATCGTAATAATGCGAACTTATAAGCGAACCTATAAAATCTTTCTCGGAAGCATCAGGTTCTTTGCCTTTTCTCTTATAATTTTCTTCCAGCTGTTTACCGAGATTAAATTTATATCTTGCATATTCCTCATCACTAAGTTTTTTCTTAGCCGCCTCCAACATTGCCTGCGCTTTTGAGCGATCTATACTCATTCCGACAGGAATAATTCCTTTTTCCGCCAATGCAATTCGCCATAATTTTTTATCAGAATCCGGAACACCTTTCGGAAATCTGATATGGGTTAAACCAAAATCCTTGAATTGTCCGACCAATGCATTAACCAAATCTTCGCTAACCTTTTTATTATCACGCATATGATAAGCAAAATGCATTCCACCGTCAGAATCTTTTGTAACAAACAATTTATATGAATACGTAAACTTAGGTCTGCCGTCTTTATCGCAACGCCCGTTTTCTGCTAAATTATGCTTATATGGTGAATCAAAAAACGTATAAACAGTCCAACTTGAACCGAATAATCCACTTGAAACCTCCCCCTTAAAATAAGACTTATCACGCTCTTTGCCGAGTCCGTCTTCAAACATTTTTTTCTCTAATGTTTGTTCCAATTCATAACGGCTCAATTTTGTTGCAAAAAATCGTTTAACATTATTAATGGAAAACTTTTTCTTGTTCTTTTCAATCAGTTTATGCCAAAAGCCTCTGCTTTCACCATCGGTTACAAAATTTTCGTACACTTCATCTGCCGCCGAAGGATTATCAGAATTGGTTTGATTTACCTGATTGCCATTCGGCATAATCGCGTTTTGATTATCAACCGACCGATAAACTTCTTCCCTTATCAGGTCTGAATCAATTTTTTCCCATTTTTGGCGCATAGCATCTTCACGCAGTTTAGCCTGATGTTTCAGCTCATTAAATATATTATGGAATCTGTCCTCATCATCAAGTCCGTCAAGCGAAAACGGAAAATCCGCAGAATATGTAGAAAACCCGTGCGCCTCGCAAAACGCAAGTATTTTTTGCAAATTTTCTTTGTTTATATCTTGAAAATTTTCATCATCAACAGCGATTTTCAGTTGGCTTTCTCTTTTACCGTTTGTCGGATTATCATGTTGCTGAACAGAAAGATAAAACGGAGGAGTTTCTTCATCTATTTCAACCTTAAGGGCAATATTTTTTCCAGCTTTGCTACCTTCGGCTAAATCAGCATAATAACTGTCATCAGTGGTTGTTCCTCTGGCATAATCCTTAGGTGTTTCAACTAATTCAAGTTTTATTCCTTCTGCCGAGCAATCTTCTATTTCTTTAATACGATACAAATATGCAAAATCATCGCCGTATTTGCGCAACAGAGCTAATTCATTATTAAAACGCTGAACTTCATCGCGCTCATTATCCAACCGCTCATTAAATTCACGGCGTTGCGACAATATTTCTTCTTGCGTAGCATCTAAGCTATCATCACCTATATCGCTTTCCGAGAAAGTATTTTCAAACAAAAGCTTCTCATCAACAAGAGATTTATACCTTGCTGCCATTTCTAATTGACGCCTCTGATATTCTTTTTCCAAATATGTAGCACTTTGATATGATGAACTTTCCGGAACAATGTTATTTTCAAGCAATGTACGCATGATTCTAAACTCCACAAATTATGACTTGCCACAAGGTTAACATACTTTTATAAAAACTTCAACCCCTTTTTGTCAAAAGAATCATTTTGTAAGAAGAAAAATTTCTAATATTTTAAAAATAATTTGCAAAATTATTGACAAACTAAAAATATTATGCTAAAAAGAACTGTTTTTAAATAATTATAATATTATGAGGAAAATTGATTATCTTCCGCAATTCAAGGGATTTGGTATTGCGGACGCTGATTTTGATCAGCTTATCAAGAAGGAACTACCTGTGCTTATGTTAGAACCAAAAGATTTTGGTATTGCTTCCGGGGAGAAACCTGCCGTAATCGGAGTATTGCTTGGCAGAGATGAGGACAACTATTGTCTTTCGGAAGACTATGTCCACGCTCTTATCAATGCCGGAGCAAGAATTCTGTTTTTGGACTATAGATGTCATTTGCTGCAGCTTTCGTTTTGTGATGGTTTGCTGTTGCCGGGTGGAAGTTTTGCAACACCCGAATGGTATTACAGCGATGCTAAAAATAACTATGGTGACTATCCCAGTGATAGAGCAAATGCTTATGCCGAATGCTTCTGGTATGCCCATAAAGCAGGAATTCCGATTTTAGGAATTTGTGCCGGCATGCAGGTAATAGCCGCCGAATCGGGATTAAAGCTGTTTCGTTCATCCGCGTACTTTGATTCTGAATTAAAGCACAAAACAGATGAATTTCCGGCACATCACATAGATGTTGTTGCAAACACTGCTTTCAGCGAATTGATGGATAATTCTCAGCAAATTGCCGTAAATTCGCGCCATAATGAATTTGTAGCACCTATAAATGTTCAGCGAGAATTGCTTAATCTGAAAGAAAATCAGAAGCTTCCGCTTGAAATATACGCTTGCGCCACGGATGGAATTCCTGAAGCTATAGGTGATATGGAAAATGGCATTTTAGGTGTACAATGGCACCCGGAAAATATGGCAGCACAGGGTAATGAAATACAACAACGCATTTTTGATTGGCTTGTGATTGAAGCTCTCTTTGTTAAGGCCAAAAATGCTTAACCTAAAAAAAAGGATATTCGAAAAAACGAATATCCTTTTTTTATTTTTTTTACAGAGCTAAAACACTCTTTTTATATTAATATTATTCATTATCCTGATTAAGTATTTCTATTTCGCGCAAACCGGTATCGGATTTCCAATCGGCAGTACCGATATCTACTGCGGCCTCTTTCGGCAAATTATCAATCATAACCACAAATTCCGGCTCTTCGCTATCAGGATTAACTTCAATATAAATATTACCGCCATAAACATTTTTCACGGAAACATTATCTTGGCCGGCATTTTCAATCTCCATATCAGAAGGAATAATACCGGCTTTGATAGCAACATCTGTTGTTAAGTCATTATAACTACCTTGCGTGGCATAAAACTGTCTTACTCCGGCGACGATATGAGATATCTGATTACGAATACTATTTATGCGTTGTTTTTGCATTGCTTTGGAATAAGCAACTATTCCGCCGACAGATAATACCCCGATTATTGCCAGCACACCCAGCATTTCAATCATAGAACGACCCGATTGTTTATTTAAGTATTTTTTCATTAGTTTATCCCCTTATATTTTTACTTTTCTGGTATATTAATTCTAATATATGTAAAAATGACTAACACCTAATAAAAAATAAATAAAGAACTTTTAATTACTTATTTTCAGATAAAATTACCCAATCCTATCTGTAATATAAAATTATGGTATTATTTTCGCCGACAACCTCTGCTGCCTCAGCCGGAGTACACGAGCGCTTGTTTTTGTAACCGATAATATCTCCTTGTTTATTTTTAATAATTGTGCTTCCGTCCGATTGGTATTCCTCAATGTAGGTAGGGATAATACCAATATCTTTAGCGTATAGGCTACATGTTGAAACAGTATTTTTAGCTCCGTTTTTACAAATAATATCTTTATCTGCTATTATTTCAAAAAGTTCAAGGGATCTTCGAATTAATAAACATCAAGGCAGTAAAACGAATATAAAGTTAAGGATATATTTTATAAAAATGTCATCCCTAAATTTTGTTGGAAAACAAAATTTTCAAGGGATCTTCGAATTAATAAACATCAAGGCAGTGAAACGAATAAAAAGTTAAGGATATATTTTATAAAAATGTCATCCCTAAATTTTGTTGGAAAACAAAATTTTCAAGGGATCTTCCGATTAATTAAATCGGAGCAGTGAAACAAATATAAAATTAAGGATATATTTTATCCCCTCTAATCCCCTTGCCTGCAAGGGGAAGAAAAAATTCGAAGATCGCTTGACGACCAGACTTACGCTGGTCGAGCGATGACATTTGTTTTATTATAGAGTGTTGACGTTTTTTATTTTTCATGAGTTCTTTGCTCGTGGATATTACCTCGTCGGGCTAAATCCATCATCTTCAATGACACACCCTACTTTCAAACAAAAAAACACCCTTTCGGGTGCTTTTCCTGTTGTTGGCGGTGAGATAGGGAAACACACCCAACAATATTTAGAACATATTGTTTTTACACAATAAAAATTTTAGTATTCTTAAACCATATTTTTCTTAAAATTACACATGAACGCAGCAGGTAGCAAGATGAATTTTAAAATTTACCCGAAGTTTTTTTGAAAATTGTGTAGCAACATTGAAAAAACTCTGGCAGAATTAACCACCAGAGGTGTAAAATAAAATAGAAGATTGTGAGTTCAGCACTCACGGATATTTATCTTCTGTTTTATCGCAAAAAGCGTTGTATCAGTTGCTCTTTTTCATTTTATACTTGTCCATAATGCTATTGATAAGTATTTCCGCCTCATTTGGTTTGGTATTAAGTTGATGTTTGGTTTCAATTGGTTCAGGTATGCGTTGCATTAACTTTGCGTATCTACAATTCGGTGATATGGTTGATGAGTTCGGCAAAGTTAAAGACATTATTGAACTATCACCAGATAAGAACAAAGGTAAGAAGAAAGCACGATACTATGTGAATGATGAATTGAAGGGTATGATTAAGGACTATGTAGCAGATTTTAAGAACAAGAATCCTAATCGTTATCTATTCGTAAGTCAAAAGACAATGGAAAAAGTTGATGCCGAATACAAAAAATATCAGTTAAAGACTTTAACGCCGGTAGAACAAGCATATCTTGAAAGCTTGAAAGACTTGGAAAAGAAAGTTGAAGATATTTGTAAAGTTGAAGAGATTTTCAGCCACTATGGGAATAACCATTACCCCTGTTCATCATTGTATTCATACATTTTGGATCCATATATGCCTTTTTATGTACTGGATCAAGCATATAATAAGGCAGAGCTCTTACCTCTTCATGCGATCGATCTAGCGGACAACCATATTTCACTAATATGTTTTTATAAGCATTTTGTATGTTTGCTTTCTGCTCTGTGGTAATACCTTCTTTATTAAGCGCCTTATCATACATTTCATTTAAATCACTTACTTTAATAACTTTTTTGGCTCTTTCAATCGCATTAAACTCCAGCTCGAAATCAGTAACGCTTTTTATATTACCAGCATCCTTCAGCATTATTTCATACGGGTTTACCATTGTTGGTCTCCTTATAAATTATCGGTTTTATATTCATTTTACACCCCTCGGGAATTTTGTCAAGTGTTTTTATTAAAAAAAAGCAGAATATCACAAATTTGTAACATTAAAGAAAAAATCATTTGTCAGCTCTGTTGACCGCCGCACTCCCGTGTGCCTCTCGCTTGTGGTCGAACCCCTGCTCTAGGGTTCAAATTCCAACTCTCCGCATCAACAACAAAAAAAACACCCTTTCGGGTGCTTTTCCTGTTGTTGGCGGTGAGATAGGGATTGGCTCCGCCGCCACTGCGCTCGTTCGCTTTTGCTCACCGGCACACTCCCGTGTGCCTCTCGCTTGTGGTCGAACCCCTGCTCTAGGGTTCAAATTCCAACTCTCCGCATCAACAACAAAAAAAACACCCTTTCGGGTGCTTTTCCTGTTGTTGGCGGTGAGATAGGGATTGGCTCCGCCGCCACTGCGCTCGTTCGCTTTTGCTCACCGGCACACTCCCGTGTGCCTCTCGCTTGTGGTCGAACCCCTGCTCTAGGGTTCAAATTCCAACTCTCCGCATCAACAACAAAAAAACACCCTTTCGGGTGCTTTTCCTGTTGTTGGCGGTGAGATAGGGATTCGAACCCTAGGTACGCGACAAAGCGTACAATTGATTTCGAGTCAACCGCATTCGACCACTCTGCCATCTCACCGCAATCTTTGCCTTTATTAGCAATAAAACATTCAAAAAGCAATAACTTTTTACTAAAAAATCACATATTACTAAATAATTTGTTCTTTATTTTATCGCCTTTTTTAATTCCCTGCTCTTTGACCTGTCCGCCATTAATTTCCAAAACCGCACGAGGTCTTTTAGGTGCCATTATGGCATTCGTGGAATAAGGTTCGGCATTTTCATAAATATAATACACAACACCGTCTGCATCAATAAACAGCATATCAAGCGGAATTATAGTATTTTTCATCCACATTGCAATTTCCATATCGCTGGGAATTAAATTCACATCAAACAAAAATCCCGCATCTTCATCTAAGGTGCGCCGCCCCATCAAACCTTTTGCCATTGCCTCTCTGGTCTTGGCTACTTCTACAAAATATCCTTTTCTGACCTCATCTGTATTTTGCTTATATATCACAAGACTTTGAGTTGCATTTTCACTAACGGAATCATTCTTTTTTTCATCTGAGCAAGCAGTTATTACAACTAAAACCAGAAAACACAGTATATTAATTAATTTTCTCATATATTTTACTCCTTTTGTTCCCATTTTCCGTTATTATTTTGTTGCCAATAGTGCAATTCCGAACCGCAATTTTTCAGTTCCTTCCAATTAGCACGCGCCATGGCAACGGCATCTTCAATCTGACCATCAAAAATATTAAAAACTCTATCAAAATTATTCAATTTTTCGCACTCCATCATTGCTCCGTCAACTAAAAACAAAAACTCGGCACAATTAGGATTATCTTCATCTGCAGAAATATATATCGGTTGGCTTTCAGAAAAACCGTCTTTTTTAGACCCATGCGGCAAAAAACTATCATCCTCAAAGGTCCAAAGTTGCGAATTTATAAACTCCACACGCTCAGGTGTTCCAACCATAACTTTTATCTTTTTGCCTGTTTCATACGCCTTTGTCAGCAGCTTAGGCAAAACATTTTCCAATGATTGTTTTTGCAAATGATAAAAATCAATTCTGCTCATTTTTATTCTCAACCTTTATATTTACGGCATAAACATTTGTCCCGCTCAATACCGTTAATGAAATTACCCCCTTTTGTTCTGCCTTCTTTAGTTTAAACTTGAAATCTTCCACTCCGAAGAGTCTATCATCACCAACATTAATAATTCTATCACCCATTTTGATTTCTTTTGCAAATGCTTCGCTTTGCGGTGAAACCGCCACAACCACAAACTCACGGTTTTTTTCTTCAAAATACGCTTTTATGCCGATTTGCTCAAAATCAACCGCATTTATCACCTGTTTTGCATCAATTCCGAGTTCTGCAAAGCTTTTTAAGCGCGCGCTCACATCTTCTTTTGTCTCTAACCCTAATTCTTCATCACTCGGCTGATTTTTTTTCTCATCAGGCATAATATCAACTTTCAGCACCAAATCAAGTTTTTGCTCATCACGCTTAACAACTACCGGAATTTCCGTTCCAATCGACATTTTGGAAATATTAAGCGAAAAAACGCGCGGATTATTGAGTTCTATTTCACCGAATTCCTCAATAATATCTCCAACCATTAATCCGCCTTTAGCCGCCGGTGATTTTTCCTGCAAATTATCAACAACCATAACATATCCGCCGTTTTCTGCCTTAGACTTAATTTTTTGCACCCCGAATCCGAGCCAGCCTCGAGTTACCTTTCCGTTTTGTTTAATTTGATTTGCTACCCATTCAACCGTGTTTGACGGCGTGGCAAAGCCAATTCCGGCATATTGTCCGTTAAGCGAAAAAATTGCCGTATTTACTCCGATAATTTTTCCCTGCATGTTAAACAAAGGTCCACCGGAATTTCCTTGATTTATAGTTGCGTCCGTTTGCAAAAAACTGTCATAAGGACCTTTTTCAATATCTCGCTCTTTCGCCGAAATTATACCCAGTGAAACACTATTTCCCAAGCCGAACGGATTTCCGATTGCAAACACCGTATTTCCGACTCTTACTTCATCTGAATCAGCAAAATCTGCCGGTTCAAAACCTTCCGGATGAACAGCCTTCAATAGTGCAATATCCGTCTTATCATCATCACCTACCAATGTTGTTTCATATTGAATGCCGTCTGATGTAACAACATAAATTCTTTCAGCCTCTTCTGTAACATGAGCGTTTGTAACAATATACCCGTCTGCTCCGATTATAATACCCGCACCCAAATTTTGCTCATTATTTTTGAGTTCCGCAATAACATTAACCACAGCAGGATTAACCTCATCAATAACATCTTCCAACCTTGTCGGTTCTTCAGCCATTGTCGGCTTAATCAAAAACAAAACAGCTAAAAAAATATTTTTTTTCAACATCTTATTACTCACTTTTCATGTTTTTCTTAAAATATTTGAAAAACTCCGAATCCGGTGAAAGAACCAGTGAGGTTTCATCATCAGAAAGAGAATTACGGTATGCTTCCAATGAACGATAAAAATCGTAAAACTCAGCATCTTTTCCCACTGTTTCATTCCATATATTTACCGCTTTTTTATCGCCGTCACCACGCGTTAATTGGGCTTTCTTTTCAGCTTCAGCAATAATTATGGTTGCTTCTTTGTCCGCTGTTGCCCTAATGTTTTGAGCTTCTTGTTGTCCCATTGCCCGAAACTCTTTGGCATCACGTTCACGCTCGGTTTTCATTCGAGCATTTATTGCCTGCATAACTTCTATCGGCAAATCCGCACGTCTTATTCTGACATCCGCCACATTAACTCCGATTGCCTCAGCATCATGTTTAACGGTTGTACTGATATCATTCATAATTTTTGTACGCTGTTCCGATAAAAGCTCTGTTAATGTGCAACGTCCCAACACTTTGCGCAACGAAGAATTTACAATTTCTTCCAACTTACTTTGAGCTTGATACTCTGTTCTCACCGTTTTATAAAATTTTAGCGGATCAACAATGCGATAACGCGTAAAGCTGTCAACATCCAAGCGCTTTTTATCATTTAATACAACTTCTTGTGCCGGCGGATCAAGATTTAGCAAACGTTTATCATAAAACACAATATTTTGAATGAATGGAATCTTAAATTTCAGTCCGGCATCCTGCACAACTCTCATCGGCTCGCCAAACTGCAAAACAATTGCCTGCTCCGGTTGATATACCACATAGACACTGTTAAACAAAACAAATAAAAGCGCAACAACGATTATGATAATTTTCGGCATTATATTTTTCATCTTATTTTTCCCTCTTATTTGTTGCGTTATTAAGTGGAAGAACCGGCAAAATTCCACCTTTATTTGATTGATCCAAAACAACAGTGTTGGAGTTTTGCAAAACTTTTTCCATTGTATCTAAATACATTTTTTTGATTGTTACGGTTTTACCTTGTTTATATGCCTCATAAACAAAAGCAAAACGTCCTGCTTCACCTTGTGCTTTATTGATTGTTGCCGCTTTATATGCTTCCGCATCTTGCGTTATTTGTGCTGCCTTACCTTTTGCTTTTGGCAAAACCTCGTTACGATAAGCCTCTGCCTCATTTTTATAACGCTCCATATCGGCTTTTGCGCGTTGCACCTCGTTAAAAGCATCAACAACCTCACGCGGAGGATCGGCTTTTTGCAATTTTACACGAACAATTTGAATACCTGCACCGAATTCATCCAACACATTTTGCAGCTCTTCTTTTGTATCATCTTCCACCTTGCCTCTGTCACCGGTAATAATCGGTTGCATTTCCGATTGACCGACAATTTCGCGCAAAACCGATTGTGCAGCCACTTGTACGGTTTCGTCAGGATTGCGCATATTGAAAAGATAATCTTTTGCGTCTTTGATTTTCCACACAACCGTTAAATTGATATCAACAATATTTTCATCACCGGTCAGCATATGACTCTCGGTAAATGTATTATAACCGTTATTGCCTGCCGTTCCCAGATTAATACTACGCTCTTGGCTGACATTTACTTTAATCACATCTTCAAACGGATATGGCAAGTGATAGTGCAATCCGGCAGAAGTTGTTTCAAGATATTTTCCGAAGCGTAGAACGACACCTTCTTCACTTGGTTGAATTTGATAAAACCCTGAAATAAGCCAAAAAAACAACAAACCGACTATAGCGTATTTGATATACCCGCCATAATTGTCTTTCGGTTCTTTTAACTTTGTAAAATCTATAATTTTATTGGTAGAAAAAACGCCGTTATCCGGCCATAAATTCTCGCCACCATTATCCCAAGGATTAAGTTTTTTTCCCATTTTTAACCTTAAATCTATATTACAACACTACAGTTAAGATATTACAAACAATGGAAAAAAACAACGTTTACAAAACCGATATCCACACGCAAGTTTTCACCCTAAACCAACTTATCTATGAGTAATTTTTTTATCAGCCTTGTACTTCTATTACATCAAATTTTATGTAGCTGTTTAAGCAATTCTTTTACTTGAATTATTTCAAATTTATCTTTATCTAAATGCTCAAGCCAATCTTTTAAGGCTTTATAGGTCTGCGTTTTCGGATGACCTATCGCCACAACAAATCCTTTTTTCTTGGCAATCTGTTCAAGAGAAAGAAGTTGACTCATAACATAATCATACTCATTTTCATTATCTAAGAACACATCTCTTGCAACGTATGGAACGCCATACTCTTCAGCCACCTTTTTACCAACCGATTTAGGAGTTGTTTTGGAATCTACAAAATACATTTGCCTTTTCTTTAATATCTCCATAATCAAACTCATAGCATGTTCATCTTCCGTAAATTTACTGCCCATGTGATTATTGATTCCCAAAAGTTCTACCCCATCATAGCGCTCAAGCATTTCAGTAAACTTTTGTTTAATTTCATCATCACTCATTTCCGTATCAAGTGTAATCGGTGCAAGACTAGCCTTAATATGCGGCATCATAGGAACATGCAGCATAATTTCAAAACCTTTATCATGCGCTTTTTGTGCCACCTCTTTTTTAGCATTTCCATAAGTTAAAAAAGATGCGGTTAATGGTGCTTGCAGGCTTAAAATATCGTTTGTGTGCGCCGGACTGATACCCATATCATCAATAATTATCACTATTTTTGCCTTATCACCTTCGGCAATAGCCAAATTTTCTTCCTTAGGTTTATCTTCCTTTTGTGCGTCATCATACTTAAATTCTCCGAAGATTAATTCATCTTCATATTCATCTGCCATATGAGCAAATTTTTCTCTATGAATAATTTTTTCCGTTGTATAAATATCAGACAACAAATCGGAAGCAACTTCTTCGCCGACATGATCAATAATATCATCAACATATTCCGTATACGGAATTTCAAAAGTAAACGGCGGCACATCAACACTTCTGTCTGACACCGGAACTTGTATGGAATCTAAAGAAAACTGATCTCTGAACGGATGCAAAACATCGTAAATAATGATACCAAGCTCAACTATTGCAAGCAATAGCAAAGGAACCATAAATATCACACTTTTACTTATCTTCATTAATCTTTTTTCCTCAATGTCGGAAAAGCAATCACATCACGAATAGTTTCAGCGCCTGTAAACAGCATTGATATTCTGTCAATTCCCATGCCCATACCACCTGATGGAGGGAAACCGTTTTCCAAGGCACAGATAAAGTCTTCATCAAGCATTTGTGCTTCATCATCGCCGTTTTCACGCGCGGCAACTTCTGCTTCAAAACGCTCTCGCTGTTCAAGCGGATTTGATAATTCGGAATAAGCACAACCGATTTCCATACCGCCCAAATAGGCATCAAAATGTTCTACCAAACGCGGGTTTGAACGATGCGTTTTAGCAAGCGGTGAAACATCGCGCGGCATATCCATTACAAATGTCGGCTCAATGAGTGTTGCCTCAACCTTTTCATCAAACACTTCTTGCACAACTTTGCCCCAACAAGCGCAAGCACCGGCATCAACACCTACTGATTTTGCCATTTCTTTTGCTTCTTCTAAAGTTTGAGCTTGCAACAAATCAATTCCGGTTTTCTCTTTAATTAAATCAATAATTGATTTGCGAGAAAACGGCTTAGATAAATCAATCTCGTTTTCACCGATTTTAAGTGTTGTTGAATCCAAAACATCTTTGGCAATAAAACGAACCAAATCTTCAATTAAATCTGCCATATCATTATAGTCAGCATAGGCTTGATAGGCTTCCAAACCCGTAAATTCCGGATTATGATTTTTATCAATGCCTTCGTTTCTGAAGTTGCGACCGATTTCAAACACGCGGTCGAATCCGCCGACAACCAGTTTTTTCAAATACAATTCCGGCGCAATACGCAAGTATAAATCCATATCTAAAGCATTATGATGCGTAATAAACGGTTTTGCGTTTGCACCACCCATAATCGGGTGCAACATCGGGGTTTCAACTTCCAAAAAGTCTTTACTTTCAAAATAGCGGCGCACTGCCGATGTAATTTTGCAACGTTTTTTGAAAACTTCTTTACTGTCTTCGTTCATAATAAAATCGACATAGCGCTGACGATAGCGCGCATCAACATCTGTAAGCCCGTGAAATTTTTCCGGCAACGGTTGCAGAGATTTTGCTATAATATCAAATTTTTCGGCAGCAACAGTCAGTTCTCCGCGCGGAGTACGGCGCACAAAACCGCTCACACCGACTATATCGCCGACATCAACATTCTTCAAGATTTCCATATCTTTTTCGGAAAGAATTTTTTTATAGCAAAAAGCCTGAATTTTTCCGCTTTTATCTTTAATGTCAACAAACATACCGCTGTTTCTGACAGCCATGGCGCGACCTGCTATCGTAACACGGTCCTCTGTATCAACACCTGCCTCCAAATCCTTATATTTTTCCTGCAGCTCAGCCGCATAAATTGTCGGCACAAACTTATACGGATAAGGATTATACCCCATCTCGCGCAAGGTGTTTAATTTAACCAGTCTTGATTCTCTATGTATATTTGTCTCGTTTGCCATTTATTTATTCCTAAAGCATTTAAAATTTTGTTCCTAACTATAAACAAGCATCAATAATTTTTCAACAAAAAAAACAATACTCTTTATTTTAATTTTCATATCTTTGATATAAAGCAAATATCCACCGTTTTTCACGGTGGATATTGCAATAAAAACCAATAAAATTATTTAACCAAATCAACAACGGCTTCCGTAATATCTTCACCACCGATAACAACGGAAGAACTACTTAATACAGCCGAAAGATTTTTCTTTTCGGCAACAGATTCTATAACGTTTTTGATTTTGGTATCCGAAGCTTGTAAAGCAGTATTATAAGCATTATCAAATTCATTTTTCTTTACTTGAATTTCTGCCAAATACTTTTCGGTTGCAGCCTTTTTCTTATCTTCATCCTTAATCTTTTCGATTTCGGCATTGGCATCATCAGCCATTTTTTTCAATTCGTTAATTTGTGCTTCACGCTCAACTCGCAAAGCGGCAACATCTTTAGAAACAGATACAACGCGTTGCAAATTAACAACACCGAAATTGCTTTTGTTTCCACAGCACCCAAAAGCATAAGCAGAACCCAAAGCAACAATAATTGCAACTATTGCAGAACAAACCACAGTTTTTTTATTAATATCAGTCATTTTTATCTCCTAAAAAAAATCTAGCTAGATAATTAGTCATTTAGTATATAATTTCAACACTTTTTTTATATTTAATCACAAGTCAATGTTTTTTAAACAAAGCACAGGCAAAAAAAGAAAAAGCTTGCATTAAAAATGAAATTGCCTATATTCAAGCCAAACCAAATTTTTTAACAGGAGATAAAAATGGCTTTAGTTTCTATGCGTCAAATTCTTGACCACGCTGCCGAAAACAACTATGGTGTTCCGGCGTTTAACATCAACAATATGGAACAAATTCTTGCGGTTTTGCAAGCTGCTCGCAAGGTTAATGCTCCGGTAATTATTCAAACCTCCACAGGTGCCAGAAAATATGCCGGCGATGCCATGATCAGAAATATGATTTATGCCGGCGCTGAAATGTTTCCGGAATTGCCGATTTGTTTGCACCAAGATCACGGAACATCGGTTAATATTTGCCAATCCGCCATTGTCAACGGCTGGACTTCGGTAATGATGGACGGTTCTTTGGAATCTGACGGCAAAACTCCGGCATCATTCGAATATAATGTTAAAGTAACGCAAGAAGTTGTGGCACGCGCTCATGCTGTCGGTGCTTCGGTTGAAGGTGAGCTGGGCGTTATCGGTTCGCTTGAAACCGGCAAGGCAGATAAAGAAGACGGTATCGGTGCCGAAGGAAAATTGGATAAAAAGCGTCTTGTAACAGACCCTGATGAAGCAAAAGAATTTGTGGCTTTAACCCACTTAGACGCTTTGGCTGTGGCAGTCGGAACTTCGCACGGCGCATATAAATTTACGCGCAAGCCGGACGGCGAAATCTTGGCAATTGATGTAATTGAAAAAATTCACGCAAAATTGCCGAATACACACCTTGTTATGCATGGTTCTTCTTCCGTTCCGCAAGAATTGCAGGATTTGATTAATGCTTACGGCGGACAAATTCCGCAAACCTATGGTGTGCCGATGGATGAAATTGTACGCGGAATTAAGTCTGGCGTGCGTAAAGTTAATGTTGATACCGATTCGCGTATGGCTATTACCGGTGCAATTCGCCGTGTATTTGCGGAAAAACCGAGTGAATTTGATCCGCGTAAATACTTAAAGCCGGCAATTGAAGAAATGCAAAAAGTTTGCGAAGAGCGCTATATTGCCTTCGGTGCCGCAGGTTTTGGCGATAAAATTAAGGCTATTCGCTTGTGCGATATGGCTGCTCGCTATGCTGACGGCTCGCTTTAATTTTTAAGTAGATAATTTTTAGCATTAACTCCCTTGCCTTTATGACAAAGGGAGTTTTTCTTTTGCTTGACAAAATCAAAAAAAAATGATAGATTTAAGGTGTAAAACTTATAAATTATGTGAATTATGCTACCATCAATTATTTGCGCGATAATTATATTTTTTATCGTGCTATTTCTACTCCCTAAAGGAATAGAGTTTTTCACCGGACTTATCGTAAAATTCTGGTGGATAGTTGTTTTACTCTTAATCTATTGGATTTTCTTCTGATAGATTATAATAAAACTTAAGGTCGCGGAGTTTAATACTTAAAAGAATTGCTTTAATGCTTTTCTTTTGGTAATAAACCCCGCGATTTTTTTTATTCTGATACAAAAAGAAAAATTCTGTGCCGAAAGCATAAAATGCTTGCAATAATCTTTTTTTGTTTTATTCTTCAGCTAATAAAAATTTTTTAATGAGGAATAAAATGGAAACAAGAACCAGATTTGCGCCGAGCCCTACCGGCTATATGCATATCGGCAATTTGCGCACGGCTTTATATGAATATTTAATCGCTAAAGCTCAAGGTGGAAAGTTTATTTTGCGTATTGAAGATACGGATCAAAAACGCTTTGTTGAAGGCGCAACCGACATTATTTATAAAACACTTAAACGCGTGGGAATGAATTGGGACGAAGGACCGGATATCGGTGGAAATTTCGGACCTTATGTGCAGTCTGAACGCAAACCTATTTATGCCGAATATGCCCATAAATTAGTTGAACTTGGTGGCGCACATTATTGTTTTTGCAAACAAAAAGAAGAAAATCTTAATGAAGATGGTGAAGAAGTTGAAGCACATACAAAGCTGAAAGATCCGTGCTTAAAAATATCGCTAGAAGAAGCTAAAGCGCGTATTGCCAATGGTGAGCCGTATGTTGTGCGCCAAACTATCAACAAAAAAGGAACTTCTGTTTTTCATGACGTGGTATATGGCGAAATTGATATTGATTATGACGAGCTTGATGAAGGCGTTTTATTAAAATCCGATGGTTTTCCGACCTATAATTTTGCCAATGTGATTGATGACCACTTAATGCAAATTACTCACGTTGTGCGCGGAAATGAATATATTTCCTCGACTCCGAAATATAACTTGATTTATGAGGCTTTCGGTTGGACACCGCCGATTTATGTTCACGTTCCGCAAGTTATGAAAGATGCGCAACACAAGCTCAGTAAGCGTAACGGCGATGCCTCTTTCCAAGATTTGGTGGCAAAGGGATATCTGCCGGAAGCAGTGCTGAATTATATTGCACTTCTTGGTTGGAATCCGGGAACGGAACAAGAAATTTTTTCGCTTAAAGAACTGGAAGAAGTTTTTGATTGTAAGCGCCTCAATAAATCGCCGGCAATTTTCGATATTACCAAACTGACATGGATGAACGGATGTTATATCAGAAATTTAGGCACGGAAGAATTTCATCAAATCGCCTTGCCTTATTATGATAAACTAGCGGGCAAAGGTTGCAATTTAGAAATGCTGAGTTTGGTTTTGCAACCGCGTATTGAGGTTTTGAATGATATAAGAACTCAAACCGAATTTTTGGCAGAACTGCCGGAATATGATGTTGCACTTTTTGAAAATAAAAAGATGAAAACAAATCCGGATGTAGCAAAAAAATCATTAGAGCTGGTTTTACCGGTTTTACAAAATGCCGAAACATGGAATAATGAAGCTCTGTTTGAAAAACTCAAAGAACTGGCTGTTGCCAACGAGATGAAAAACGGGCAAATTCTGTATCCTTTGCGTATAGCGCTTTCGGGGCTGGAAACAACGCCGGGCGGAGCAACCGAATTAGCAGTTATTCTAGGTAAAGAAGAAAGCTTAAAACGCGTTAAAAAAGCTTTGGAAAAATTATAATATGGCAAATAAAATCTGGCAAAACAGATTGGCTGAAAGCCAAGAAATTATAAAAGATAAAAAGAAAAAAAAGGAAAAAATAAAGAAATATTCTTTTAGATTCTTTCTAATTCTTTTTATCTTTTGTTTTTTCTGGCCGCAATATTGGAAGCGCCTTGTCTATCCTTTTATATACGGAAAATATACCAGCCAGAATCTTAAAATATCTGCTCAAGACTCATTTGAAGATTTGCCGGAGAATACTCCTCCGATTTATTTTAAATATGACTCATATACCTACGAATTAACACCTAAAACAAAATATTCTGTCACCGGCAAAATTGCTTATATTGAACCATATGACGGAATATGGAACAGGATTTATCGCAATCATAGTCAAAAACACTACATAAATATAGTGCCGATTGATTTTTTTATTGTTATCGGTAATATAGCAAAGCCTGAAATTTATAAGATGTTTGAATTTGGTCATGAAGAGCGAGCAGGATTTATTAGATGTAAGGGTGTTAAATATAAAACTTCAGCATTTTCAATGTTTCTTTCAGAAAAAGAATATCGTAAAAGTGCGGAAAATGAAGCTAAATGCGCACCATTCTTAAATCCGGAAGAATATAATAATTATCATCCCATACCGGCAAACGAGAATACCCGTAAAGCTCTTCATATGCTTTTGCCGAATGACGTTGTTTATTTGGAAGGAATTTTGGTAGATGTTAATTCAATGGGGTTAGATCTTGTTACCGGAACTCGAAAACTGCAACATCATAAATATATAGTAGCAGGCTACAATCCGGGAATGTGTTTTGTTTTATATACTACAAAAATTATTTTTAATAACCATGTTTATGAATAGGAGAAAAAATGAAAAAAATTTTGTTTTTATGCGCTATGATACCGTTGATTGCAACAGCAAATGCACAATCAATTGACTTGGAAAATTTGTTAAAACAAGGACTATCTGCAGATAAAACTTCTGAATATAATCAAGTTTTTGATAAGATTGACACAAATCATGACGGCTATTTAAGCGAAAAAGAATCGTTTAAATTTCAGCAATTAGGCATAGCTCAAGATGAAGACAATACACATAGCATTTTTGATACCGATGAAAATGGTTATATATCTGAAGATGAGTTTATTAAATTATATAAAAAACAATCACTGCAAAATATTTCCGAAAGCGACTTAGCGAAAAAATTCAAAGACATGGATAGCAATCATGATGGTAAAGTTTCGCCTGATGAATTTAATACCTATCGCCTGAATAATTTAGAAGAACAAAATCGCGAAATTTTGAAAATTATGGATACTAACGGTGATGGTACTGTAAGTAAAGATGAGTTCAGCGAATTTATGTCATTTGCCAATGGTATTTTAAGTAATTAAAATTCAATTTATTGACTTATTTCTATTTTCGTGTATAATACGTTGCATCTGAATACCGGGAGGATGTCAATTGAAAAAGTTTTTAATTACACTTGCTTTAGTTTTTATATCCGCAAATTTGGTTTATGCAAAAGACAAAACAGTAAATTGCCAAACGGAAAACAACTTACAGTTTTGCACCGATGGCGATGGAAAACCTATAACCGGCAAAGTTGCCATCAAAGGTGAAAACGGCATAACTAAATCACTGGAAAACTTAAAAAACGGCTATCGTAACGGCTTGCAAACCGAGTTTGATGAAAGCGGAGCATTGGTAAGCCGAATATATTATAATATGGGAGTTATGAACGGACAATATAAACTTTATCATAACAACCGCCAATTAAAGCTTCTTGCCAACATGAAAGAAGGTGTATTGCATGGCAATTCCGAAATTTATGATAAGGAAGGCAAGTTGATAGGCAAAATTCTATATAATAAAGGACGGGTGAAAAACGGATATTGCCGAAAAGATGCTAAATCAAAAAAAGAAAAATTAACGTTTTTTGAGATTCAAAACTATCCCGATAATTACTTGGTTACGTGTGGGCAATAATGAAAACAGGATTAATTTTAGAAGGAGGAGCCCACCGCGCCATATATACTGCCGGTGTTCTAGATGTTTTTATGGAAAACGGCATAACATTTGACGGTGTTGTCGGCGTTTCAGCCGGAGCCATACATGGAGGCTCTTATGTTGCCGGTCAAAATAAGCGAAACATCGGATACACACTTAAATATGCCGCTGATAAACGCTATATGAGTTTTTATTCATTGCTGACAACCGGTGATTTGGTCGGCAAAAAGTTTTGCTACGAAGATTTACCTGATAAACTTGTTCCTTTTGATTATGAAGCCTTTAAAAAAGCCAAAACAAAATTTTATGCGGTTTGCAGCAATCTTGAAACCGGAAAAGCTGATATAATTGCAATAAAAGATATGAAAAAACAAATGGATACCTTGCGAGCCTCTGCTTCTATGCCACTGGTTTCGCAAATTGTGGATATTGATGATAAAAAATATCTTGACGGCGGAATATCCGATAGTATTCCTTTGCGTGCTTTTCAAAAAATGGGTTACAAAAAATGTGTAGTTGTGGCTACGCGCCCCGAAGGATATACAAAAAAGCCGAACCCTCTCTCTTTTATAGCAAAACTTGTTTATCACAAATATCCGAATTTTATTAAAGCTCTTTGCTTGCGTCATAATCACTATAATACCGAGCTTTTTGATATAGAACATGCAGCTGAAAATAAGGAAATTTTATTAATTCGTCCGAGCAAAAATTTAGCCATAAGTCGCATGGAAAAAGATAAGAAAAAATTGCAGGAAATGTATGATTTGGGGCGTGCAGACGCAACTTCCATTCTCAATGAAGTTAAAAAATTTTTATCTTAAAAAAATAAACCTTTCAGCCTCTTTATTTTTGCATATCAGAGCATATATTTCTCTTAAAAGGAGATATATCATGCACAGATTTGCCGCAATTTTACTTAGTTTTTTATCTGCCGTTACGGTCATTGCTCAAAATGACGCATTAGAAGATATTAATGCCGAAGTTACAGAAACCGTTACAGAACCTGAATATAATTTCAAACCTGATGCCGACAGTCCTGATGTTGAAGTTGCTCCATTGGCTGTTAACAAGCAAGACCAAGATGTTCCGCTAAAACCGACGGTAACCGAAGATATAACCATCAGCACAGATTCTACACAAAAGGAGAATGATTAAGCTTTTGCTTTATAATCTCGTCAACTTTTGAAAACACTTCTGAAATGTTTAAATCCGAGGTATCTATGATTATTGCATCATCTGCAGGTTTAAGCGGAGCAGTCGCACGGTTTGAATCTCTTTCATCGCGCGCCTTTATATCCGCCAAAACTTCTTCATATTTTGCCGGCATTCCTTTTTGTTGAAATTCCATAAATCTTCTTTTAGCCCTAACCTCAGGTGAAGCCGTAACAAACAGCTTCAAATCGGCATCGGGGCAAACAACCGTACCGGTATCACGTCCGTCATAAACAACTCCGTTTGCTTTTGTGCCGTCTGCAAAAACAGGATTAAGCGCAAAGTTTTGTTGCATTGCCAGAAGAGCAGCGCGAACATCTTTGATGGCTGAAACTATTGAAGCGGCCTGTCCGCCTCTAGCCGAGCGAAATTCCGGATTTTTTGCCAGTTCCATCATCAACGGAAAGGTTAACTTCAACGCATATTCGCTTGCAGATGCTTCATCCGATAAATCTTTATTATTTAATATCATTTGCAAACCGACCGCGCGATAAACCATTCCTGTATCAAAATACGCAAATTTGTATTTTTGAGCAATCGCTCCTGCCAGCGTTCCTTTTCCGGCAGCTGCCGGTCCGTCAATAGTTATAATCATCATTTACCTCAAAAAATAAAACCTTATTATACATTCTTTAACATATCTTATATTATAATCGCAAAACAAAAATAAGGTTATTCCATGTTTTTTAGAGGTTTTCTTCATGTTGGTCAGAATTTTTGTAAAATCGCTTATTTCAACCTCTGATAATATCATTTTAGATGAAAAGCAATGTAATTACGTTGCTAATGTTTTGCGCTTGAAGCAAGGAAAAGAAATTAATGTTTTTGACGGCAAGAGTGGCGAATATGAAGCTATTATAACCGAACTAAGCAAAAAAAAATGTGTTTTAACCGTCAAACAAAAAATTAAAGATTTTGAGCCTTCTCCTGATATATGGTTGCTTTTTTCTCCCTTAAAAAAGGACAATACCGATATTATCATTCAAAAGGCAACTGAGCTCGGCGTTAGTAAAATAATGCCCATAATAACAAAATATACCAACAGTGAAAAAATACGCTTAGAGCGCTTTATTGCCCAAAGCATTGAAGCGGCGGAACAATGCCGCCGAACAGATATTCCGGAGATTTGCACTCCGCAAAAACTGGAAGATGTATTAAATAGCTGGCAGGATGACCGCACATTATTTTTCTTAAACGAAAGCGGCTCCGGAAAAAATATTATAGCAACAATGCTTGAAAACAAAGGCAAAGCTGCTGTTTTAATCGGACCTGAAGGCGGATTTTGTGCAGATGAAATAAAAAAAGTTTTGGAAAATAATAAAACCCGTGATATATTTTTAGGAAACAGAGTTTTGAGAGCGGAAACGGCGGCAATTGCTGCTCTTTCTTGTTGGCAATCCGTAAACGGTGATTGGTAGGTTAAAAATGAAGTTTTTAGTTGCAGATGATCATGAATTGTTTCTTCAGGGATTGGAGTTTGTCTTAAAGAAAGAATATCCGGATGCCAAACTTGTTCTGACAAATGACTACAGCTCAATAATAAACATTTTAAACAAACAAAATGATTTTGACCTCCTTATAACCGATTTGGCAATGCCCGGAGGAAACTGGCTTGAAGCTTTGAAAAAAATTCACTCTATTGCACCGGAAATGCCAATCATTATTGTTTCAGCCGTGTTTGATAAGGAAATACTTCAAAAAACATACAACATCGGGGTTTCCGGCTATGTTTCAAAATCTTTCCCGAATAATATCATTATCAGCGCCATAAATTTAGTTTTAGCAGGTGGTATGTATATTCCGCCTGATTTAGTAAAAAACAATACAAATACCGGTTCAAGCCAGATTTATGACATGATAAATGATTTTGATAAGTTGCAGAAAAAGAACAATACCGACACAGTATTAACGCCTCGCCAAAAAGAAGTGTTACAGTGTTTGGCAGACGGAATGTCCAACAAGCAAATTGCTTATAAATTAGGATTAAGCGAAGGAACGGTTAAGATTCATATAACCTATATAATGCGTGCGCTTAACGTAACTAACCGCGTGGCAGCCGTAAGAGCCGGAGAAAAGGTCGGTTTAATTATAGATAAGGATACTGATAATGACTGAAACAACTAACAAAACGGACTATATGAATGTCTTTTCCAACAAAGTTTATGCTAATGAATTTTGGAGCGGTGTTTGTGATGATGAACGTATAACCACAATCCGTACAATCTTCTCTAATGAAGCATTAGTTATTGATTTAGCTAAAGAAGTGGCAAAAAACGCCCATGTTTTGCAAATCGGTCTTACATTCGGCAATCAAATAGAAACACTTTATCGTAAAGTATGCAAACAAGGTAAATATGATATTTTTGATATTTCCGATACTCAAATAAAATTAGCAAACCAAAAATTCGGACATTATAATTTGAACATTATTAAATATGATGCACGCGAACCATGGAACGAAAAATATGATGTTGTTATCTGTTATAACCTGCTGAGCGATCTCCCGCCGAAAAGCAGAACAATAATTGTTGATAACGCATTAAACTGTCTGTCTAAAGGCGGAAAAGCTGTTTTTATTGATTCTTGTAAGCCGGAAAAATGGAACATTTGGAAACCGTTTTTACATGCTTATAACCTGCTATATCGTCCTTTTGCCCTTGACCTATGGAAAACTCCGATTGAAAATTTTGCCACCAGTAAAGATGATTTCCGTTGGCATCACGTATATTATAGCGGAAGACGCTACCAAAAAGTTACTGCGGTTCGAAAGATTTTAAGCTCAGAAGATGTACGAAAATTAACTTCAATGTTTAATTCTTGAAAAAACATTTATGCATCTTATAAAACTTGTTTATTGTTTCTTATCCGTTTTCTGCGCATTGCTAAACCGAACTCGTAAAAAAACAATGCAATCCCTGAAATAACCAGCGGTAATAAGTAATAGATTATTCTATATAAAACCAGAATTGCAAAAATTGTTGCCTTATTTGCATCATCATCAGGCAGAAGATTAGAAAACATAACTTCAAATACTCCCAGTCCACCAGGAACCTGACTATAAACCCCAAGAACTTGGGCAATAATAAATGTTCCGATAAAAGTAATAAAAGGGATATCCATAAAATGCACTAAAATAGAATATAATACTAATGATGCCATTAAAATATCAATACTTCCGATAATAACCTGTGCCAATGCCAATTTGATACCGGGAGGAGTAAATTCAACTTCTTTAATGATAATCGGTTTTTTATAGTAAGCACTTCCCCACAAATAAAACATCAATCCTATGACAGAGAAAAATACTAAGATCCAATTAACCAAGTAGCCTGAAGACTCTGAACCCAAATGGTGCGGTGAACACCCAAAACCGATAATAATTAAAAAAAAGCAAGCCACTAAATATGTGAAACCGGAAAAAGTAACCATTTTAACAATATCAGATGCAGAAACTCTCCAACGAGAATATAATCTGAACCTGATTGCTCCGCCGGAAACAATGGCATGACCGGCATTATTACTAACGCTAAATCCGACAAATCCGGCAAATATCCACCGCCAGGCGGCTAACTTTTTTCCGATGTATTTCAATGCTAAAAAATCATATGATGACAAGGCAACATATCCGCAAAATGATGCCAAACACGCCCATAATATATTTTTTCTCGGAACACTTAAAATAGCATCTTTTATTTCACTTAATGTATAGCGAGAAAGTTGATGATAAATCATAAATGCCGCCAAAGCAAAAAAGAACAATCCGGACCATGAGATAAGTTTTTTTATAAATGCTTTTTTACTTTTGGTCATAATAACTGCGCTCCCTTACTTTCTTTTTTTTCTTTCTTTTCTTTCTTTTCTTTACTCTTTACCGGAGATATAGTTTGCGTTAGATGTTTGTCAATATAACTACGCACATTATCTCCAAAAGTTTGACGCACATATGATGTTAATTCAGATGGTGTTGGCTTGAAATTTTGAGCCATTGTCTGTGCTTGTAATAACATTTCCAATTTAAGTCTCTCGCCTATTTCATCACGCAATTTTGCCGCCTTTGTGTTTCCTTCAGACGCTGCAATATTAAGCAACGTATGTGCCTTTTCCATATTTCTTTGCGCAAAACGCCCTTCTGCATAAATCTGGGCTAATTCCATATAAGCATCAGTATTTCCTTGATCTACTGCTTTAGCATAAAAACTGACGGCATTAACATAATTCTGCACGGTTCCATAGCCGTTTGCAAACATCTCTGCCAATACATACTGTGCTTCATCAAATTCTGCGCCCTCATCTGCCGCAATCTTAATTAAAGAAAAAGCCGTATAATTATCCCTTTCAACCGAAAAGCCTCTGTAATAAGCATATCCTAGCATAAAACTTGCCAATTTATTACCGCTGTTTGCTGCTTGTTGAAAAAGTTTAACAGCTTGCTTGTTGCGTTCAGAATCGTTTTTCGAAGATGTTAGATAAATAAAAGCCAAATTAGTTGCCGCATTATCATTTCCCATCTCGGCAGATTTTTTGAAATATTCCAACGCTTTAAGGCGATTTTTTTCTACTCCGATTCCATTAAAATATAAACTTCCCACATTATTCAGGGCAATCGGATTATTCTGCTCGGCTGCCATATTATAATATTCAAACGCCTTATCAAAATCTTGTTCAACTCCGTTATTTCCATATAAATACATATATCCCAAATTCATCTGGGCTTCAACATCTCCTTGTCCGGCCAAACGCAGGCTACGTTGCAAAAAAGTCTCTTTTTTGCCATTATCATCAACAACTTCATCATCTGCTGAAAACATTTTTGAAATAGGCTTTGTTATAAAGCTGAAAAAAGAACTTCCCTCTTTTTCATCAGTTTCTTCCAAAGTTGTCTCGCCATCTTGAGCTTGCTTTTCTTCTTGTACTTCAACCTCTTGTTCCGGCATTGTAAGATCACCGGACATTAAATCAATAGTTTGTGCAGATGAATTATACGATATAAGCCAGAAAAAGCACAAAAATAACCAGATTTTATTCATTATAAATTTCCTTATATGAAAACTAAATTCGCCATATACTAATACGAAATTTTTAAGCATGCAAGGCAAAAAAATAAAAACTCTTGTATTCTTTTTTATTTTAATATAAGAAGGTGAAAAAAAGGAAAGATAATAATGTCTGCAGAAGCTCCGATATATACCATTAAAAACGCCCGTTTAAGTTTCGGGCTTAAGGCATTGTTTTCAGATGTAAATTTATATATAAATCGTGGAGATAAAATTTGTCTTGTCGGACGAAACGGCAGCGGAAAATCCACACTATTGAAAGTTATTGCCCGAGAAATTGAACCCGATGACGGAGAATTTTTTGTGCAACCGGGCATAAAGGTCGGATATATGCCGCAAGAACCTTATTTTGACGGTTATAAAACCTTGCGCGAAGTTGTGGAATCAGGTCTGCCTGAAGGCGATAAAAATCAGACATATCGCGCCGATATCTTGATTGACTATTTTGCCATTAATGACAAGCAAAATCCGGCAGAATCATCAGGTGGCGAGCGCCGAAAGGCCGCTCTGGCCAAAGCACTTGTGGCAGAGCCTGATATTTTGCTCCTTGATGAGCCGACAAATCATTTGGATATTGCCACGATTGAAAAGCTTGAGGAAATTTTGCAAAAATTCTCCGGTGCGGTCATAGTTATCAGCCACGACCGCGCATTTCTAAATCACATTTCGCGTACCACGTTTTGGCTTGACCGAGGCATTTTGCGCCGCAACAATAAAGGATTTTCGCATTTTGAAGAATGGCAGGATCAGTGCTTGGAACAAGAAATCATCGAACAAAAAGCCTTAAACAAAAAAATTGAAGAAGAAACCGAGTGGTTGCATAAAGGTGTAACCGCACGCCGTAAGCGCAATATAGGCAGACTTCGCCGGTTGCAACAATTACGGCAAGAGCGTCGTGAACAAATAAAGCAAATCGGCTCGGTTAATTTAGAGGTTGAATCGGCGGAACTGCGCTCAAAACTGGTAATTGAAGCAAAGCACGTTTATAAAACTTTCGGCGAACGGCAGATTGTGAAAGACTTTTCTCTGCGCCTGATTAAAGGGCATAAACTCGGCATTGTCGGACCTAACGGTTCAGGCAAAACCACGTTGATTAAGCTTTTAACCAAACGCTTAGAACCTGATGCCGGCTTTATCCGTATCGGCAAAAATTTAGAAGAAGCCTATTTTGACCAAAATCGCATCATGCTTGACGGCAAAAAAACGCTTTGGAAAACTCTTTGCAACGAAGGCGACCATATATGGGTGCGCGGTCATTTTCGGCATGTAGTGGCATATTTAAAAGACTTTTTATTCAAGCCGGAACAGGCGCAAATGCCGGTTGCTGCTCTCTCAGGAGGAGAAAAAAATCGCCTGATGCTGGCACTGATTTTAGCCCAAAAATCGAACTTTTTGGTTTTAGATGAGCCGACTAATGATTTGGATATGGACACGCTTGATTTATTGCAAGAAGTTTTAGATGAATACACCGGCACGATTTTGATTGTAAGCCATGACCGCGATTTTATGGATAAAGTGGCGACTTCCATTTTGTATATGGAAGGAAACGGCACAATTTATGAGCATGTCGGAACGTATTCGGAACTATTGGAAAAATTGAAAAACAAACCTCAAAAAGCAGTTAAACAGCCGACAAAAACGCCGGCAATCCAGCGTGAAAAAAATCGCACAATCAAACTCAGTTTTAATGAAAAGTATCAGCTTGAAAATTTGCCTAAAGAAATAGCTAAATTGGAAGAAGAAAACAAGGCAATAGAAATTGCGCTCGGCAATGCAAATTTATATACAGACGACCCGCAAAAATTTGATGAACTAACCTCCAAATTAGCGGCAAACAAAGCCTCGCAAGAAGAAAAAGAAAACCGCTGGCTTGAATTGCAAATAAAAATAGAAGAACTCGAAAATTCCTAATCTGATAAAAAAATGACCAGATCAATAATCTGGTCATCAACAATTAACAAATAATCTTAAAACTCGGTAACAGTATTGTTATTCTTAATATACATATTAAGATATTTTTCCGCATTGATTTGCATATGTTCGTCAAAAGCTTGGAACAATTTAACAACCATATCATTCCAATGTTGTTCCTTGTCCTCAATATTCGTATCAATCGGCATTGTTAACTCGCGATATGCTTCAACTGTGGTTTGAGCAGATGATTTTGCATCAATAACCTTTAATGTCACTTTCAAATTAGCATGATAATTCAAGCTGTCTTTTTGCAAAAACTGTTCTGCTTTTATTTCCGATTCCGTAACACTTGCATCCTGAATTATAAATTCAGCTACTCTGTTTGAGCTCATATCAGCAGCCTGAAGGCGCTCTTTTGCCCAAGTTGTCGCAGTTTTCTCAATTGAAACCGGAAATAAATGCTCCACATTAGGACGTGTAAAAGAAGGTGTAAACTCCGATTTTATATTAACTTGCTTAACATTAAGCTCTATCGGTGCTTTATTGTCAAAATGAAGCTCACTGAAGCGCTCAGGCACTGCTTCGTTATTATTCATTGATGAACACGCTGAAAGCATCACAACAGATGCCATAACCATGATTTTTTTGATTAAATTTGCCATTATTTTAGACCTTAAAATGTTACACTTTTATCTGTAAAATATATTCTAATGTTTAAGATATATTTAAAAAGAAAAATTATTTTATGAACCTTTTGTTTTAAAAATCTGATTATTTTTTACTTCAAAAAATTGAGCTTTTTCCGCTAAAAAATTAAAATTCTGCGGCTCTGTCGATGTTATCCACGCTTGCAAATTCAGCGCGCATATTTTTTCTAACAGTGCATCGCGTTTTTTATCGTCCAGATGGGTTGCTACCTCATCAAACAATAAAACCGGAGAAAATCCTTTATTTAATATCTGACATTTTGTTTGAGCTAAAATTATGCTTATCAGCAATGCTTTTTGCTCTCCGGTTGAGCATAAATCAGCCGGCATATTTTTCTTTTTATAATATACCTTAAAATCTGTGTGATTTACCCCATCAACCGAATTATTATAAACAACATTTATTCTCTGTTTTGCCAAATTTTCAACATAAAAATCTTCAACTTCAAGCGCAGATTTATCATCCAACATTTTCTCTATAATTCCGTTAATTTCCAATCGAACATCAGGAAAAACATCATCAGGTTCATGCAAAATAAAAGTATTAAGACGTGCAACCAGTTCTCTTCTCGCCGCCGCTATTGCCACACCAAGCGCCGCCATTTCCTGCTCAATTGAACCGAGCCAATGATTATCTTTGCACCCTTGTTTTATTAATTGAAACCACTGGCGATACAAATGCTCAAAATTTGCCGTACGCTTTGCGTGCTCTAAATCAAACGCATATACCAGCCTGTCAAGAAAACTCCGGCGAGGCTGCGGACCTCCTTGAAAAAGCCGATCCATCTGCGGTGTAATCCAAATTGAAGAAATATATTTTCCGAGTTCACTTTGCTGAGCAATTTTTTGCTGATTTATCTTCACGATTCGTCGCTCATAGCTGTGAATATCATCATCTTCGGCATGTTCGGTACTGATTTGTTTTTGCACACCGGTACCAATTAAATATTCTTCGCCATTTTTCAAAATTTCGGCAGCCACCGACCACCCGCTTTCGGCTTTTGCCCCTATTCTTTTTATGTCTCCCAGTCTTGCACTGCGCAAACCTCTCCCCGGTGTTAAAAAGGAAATTGCCTCTAAAATATTTGTTTTTCCGCTACCATTTTCTCCCGTAATAATAATGGGGGAAAAATCAGCTTCAACTCTTAAACTTTGATAATTTCTATAGTCAGATAAAGTCAGGCGTTTAACACCTGACTTTTCTTTTGTAATCTCACTGATTTTTGCGTTTAATTCACTCAAGCTTAAACTCTCATCGGCATCAAAACATAAATTGCACTGGAGTCTGAAGTATCATGAATAACGGAAGGAGAAGAACCGTCACTAAAGCTTATTTTAGCATTCTCACCTTTAATGTTTGCTAGGATATCTAACAAATAACGGAAATTGTATCCTACTTCTAAGGACTCGCTATCATAATTAGCATCCAATTCTTCAACCGCACTACCCCACTCCGGGCTGGAAGTCGTGATGGTAACATGATTCGTATTAACAATCATCTTAACGGCACGCGTGCGCTCAGCCACAACCGAAACACGATCAACCGCAGTTGCCAACTTTTTAACATTAAGTTCCAAAATTTTGTTATTTGAAGTCGGAATAACACGTTCATAATCAGGATATGTGCCGTCAATAAGTTTAGATGCCAACGTAATATCTTCCAAAACAAAACGAACTTTGCTGTCGGAAAGGGAAATAGAAACTTCTTGAGTTGTAGCATCATCTAAAAGTTTGCGAATCTCACCGATTGTTTTACGCGGCAAAATTACACCCTGCATATTTTCAGCCCCTTGCGGAAGCGGAGCTTCAACACATGCCAAACGATGACCATCGGTTGCCACAATACGCAAAACCTTTGTATCTCCCTCGTTTTTCGGATGAATATACAAACCATTCAAATAATATCTGGTTTCTTCCGTGGAAGCTGCAAACTGCGTGCGATCTATCACATCTTTTAAGTCATCACGCTTCATTACAAAACTTGTTGGCAAAGAATCGGCAGAAATAGCCGGAAAATCATTTGCATCAATTGTTGAAAGTGAAAACTTTGAATGTCCGGAAGAAATGCTTAATTGCTGTTTTTCATCCGGATACACAAATTCAACTTCCGAACCGTCCGTTAACTTTTTTGCAATATCATAAAGCATATGAGCCGGAGCGGTTGTAACACCGTTTTCCAAAATTTTTGCATCAACAAGTTCTGTGATTTCAGTGTCCATATCCGTGGCTTTAAAACTTATGCCATCGTTTCCGGCTTCTATTCTCACATTTGAAAGCACTGGAACAGTGTTTCTTTTTTCTACAATATTTTGCACATGACTCAATGTCTTTAATAATATTGCTCTTTCAATCGTAAATTTCATAACACACTACCTATCTTTATTTAACTGCCCTAACATAACAAAATTTAAGCAAAATCAGAATATTTTTTAGCATAGTATTCACAATTTTTTGTTTTTTTCAGCTTTCCAAATCTTTGCGTAAAGCGCTAACACTCTCTGCCAAAGAGGTATCTTCCACAATCAATTCTTCAACCTTTCGAACCGCATGCATAACCGTTGTATGATCGCGATCAAACTTGCGTCCGATTTCCGGCAAAGAACGAGAGGTTAATTGTTTTGCCAAATACATCGCAATCTGGCGCGGACGTGCAACATTACGAGCCCGGCGAGAAGATTGCATTTCTTTTACGGAAATACTGAAATAATCAGCAACTTTTTTCTGAATCTCATCAATAGTCGTCTTTCGATCCATTGAACGAAGCATATCTTTTAATACGTCTTGCGTCATTTCTAAGGTTATTTCCCGATTAATAAACTGTGAATGAGCTGCGATTCGCGTTAAAGCTCCGTCAAGCTCTCTGATATTTGATGACAACTTCTGAGCCAAAAATTCCGTTACGCTGACAGGAAGTTTCAATCCCATTTGCTCGGCTTTTTTATTTAATATACCGATTCTCAAATCAAAATCAGTCGGCATAATATCTGCCACCAATCCACTGTTAAGACGCGATTTTAAGCGATTCTCAATTCCATCTAAATCATTCGGAGATTTATCGGCAGATAAAATAATCTGACGCCCCCCTTCCATTAATGAATCAAAAGTATAGAAAAATTCTTCCTGTGTCTGCGCTTTATTTGACAAGAACTGAACATCGTCAATCATTAAAACATCAACAGAACGAAATTGTTCTTTGAATGCTGCCGCATCTTTATAACGCAAGGCTTTTACAAACTTAAATAAAAACTGCTCTGCCGAAATATAAACCACATTTCTGCTCGGATCCTGATTTTTAATATACCAGGCAATAGCATGCATAAGATGGGTTTTTCCCAATCCGACTCCGGAATATAAAAACAGCGGATTAAATGAAACATTGCGCGATTCGGCAACTTTTTTAGCAGCAGCATAGGCAAACTCATTTGTCTTGCCAACCACAAAATTCTCAAAAGTGTAAGCCGGATTAAGTTGTGATGCAATATACTTATCATCAGAAAACGAATTTGCTACGCTGCTAAACCCGTAAATGCTCTGCGGTGTAGGAGTCGATTTAATCTTTTTCAAAAGAGAAGCATCTCCTTTAAATAGTGATTTTGATGAATCTCCCATATTTTGAACCACAAATTGAACCTTTTTAATTTCAGGATTCTTATGTTCCCATATTTTATGGATTCGCTCCGAATAATGCGCAATCACCCAATTCTTAATAAAAGATGTCGGCACACACATATTCACAACACCGTCATCTATTGAGCCAACGCTAAGAGGTTTTAACCAACTTTCAAAAGCAGTTTCGCCAAATTCAAGCTTAAGCTGTCCGCAAATCTGTCCCCATTGGTCATTAATTGAATAATCGTTATTTTTCAGTGCTTCTTCGGCCATTTTTCATTCCTTAATAAAAAACTCTACATTCAACTCTGTTACATAAACAGACAAATCGTCTGCATCAAAAAGTAAATAGAATATTAACAGATAAAAACATAAATTCAATAGAACTTTTTTAGAACATTGTAATTAATTTTCTTGACATTATTTTTTGCGATTCTTTTTTACAACATATTGTTTTTACATAAAAAAATGCATATTGTTTCAACAACGTAAAACAACCTGCATTTTTGATTTACAATAAATTAAAGATGTAAAATTATAAGGCTTTAATTTTTTGTGCTAAACGAGAAATCGTACGAGAAGCAGTGTTCTTTTTGAACACACCCTTTTGAGCAGCTCTCATCATTTCGCTTTCAGCAACCTTAAAAGCAACCAAAGCAGCTTCTTTATCTGCAGCGCTGATTAAAGCATCAACCTTTTTAACAAAAGTTCTAACTCTGCTTCTGCGGGCACCGTTAATCATGCTACGCTTATTATTTCTAACGATTCTTGTTTTTGCCGATTTATGATTGGCCATATTTTTATTCCTTAAAATGTTAATAAAATATTTATACTGGCTAACCTTATAAACGCAACTTGTTCTATAAGTCAACAAGTTTTTTTATATTTTTTTATTTTTATGATTTTGTTTTTAAGGTAATACGCACAATCAACGGATTAGCAGTCTCTTTTACAACTTCCAAATTTTCGCCGTCACGATAAAAAAGCAGACTGTCGCCTCTGTTTCCCTGATAATTCCACCCTAATTGCGGCAATGAACTTTCATAAAAAGCTGCAACTTCCGAAAATTTTAGCTTTTTTGCCGTAACATATGCTTCAACGAGTCGCGTTTCTTCATTACCAAATGAAATATCATCTTTGGTGATTTGCTCCAAGCCCTCAAGTAAGGGAATATCCTCCATTCCTTCAACAAAAGCACCGGCAAATGCGGCTGAAACACTAAGAAACATTATTATTAAAAAGCATCCGATTCGTTTCATTATAAAACCTCATTTTTGCAATATTTCACAATAAAAAGTGGAGCGTCCGCCCATCACTGACTTTTTAATTCCGCCGTTTTTTAAGTTGCACACACAATCCGGACAGCGCTGACCGGTGCGCCCATACACGCAAAGCTGATTTTGAAAATATCCCGTATCTCCGTCAGGGCGCTTAAAATCGTGAATCGTTGAACCACCGGCTTTAATTGAGGCTTCCAAAATTTGCCGTGTATGCAAAATAATTTCTTGAGCCTCCGATTCGCTGATTGAATTTCCGGCTCTATTCGGACGAATTCGTGCTTTATATAATATCTCCGAGGCATAAATATTACCGATTCCGCAAATAATTTCCTGATCCAACAAACAAAGTTTAATAGCCTGCTTTTTATCCTTTAGCTTATTTATCAAATATTGTGCTGTCAGTTCCTTATCCCAAGGGTCGAGTCCCAACTTACAAAGCAGATGATTTTGCTTTATTTTATCCGATTCGCAATAACTTATCAGCCCGAATCGCCTAACATCATTATAAATTAGCACACCTTTATCAGTTATCAAAATGACATGGTCGTGCTTATCTAAAATTTTAGGTCTGTTCTCGAAAATTTTAAATTTTCCGCTCATTCCGAAATGCCAAATCAGCGTATATCCGTTATTTAAGTTAATCAGCATATATTTCGCGATTCGGCGCAAATTTATAACCTTTGCCCCTTTTACGATTCGCTCAAAATCATTTGGTATCGGCTCACGAAATTTACGCTGCCGAACTTCCAAATCAACAATCGTTGAATCGGTCAAAACCTTGCTCACCATATTTTTTATTGTTTCAACTTCAGGCAATTCCGGCATAAATTTCTCCGTTTTTCTTTTCTGATTTGTTATACATCTTAATAATTTGTTTAGCTATAGCTTGCATTTATTTATAAACAGGATTAAGCTTAGCTCATGATTAAACGCACAAAGAAATATTATGCTCCGCAAAACGAAGACGGCGAACACGTCTGCGCACATGCCGGTTGCACCGAAAAAGGCGAATATCGCGCACCAAAGGACCATAGCTTGAAAGAATACTATTGGTTTTGCCTCAAACATGTGCAGGAATATAATGCCAAATGGAATTATTATTCCGGAGAAGAAGCGGAAGACGAGCATGAAAAAGTGCGCAAAAAAATGCACTTCGGACGCGGATTTAAATCAAAAGTTCGCTATCAATTCGGCTATGACTTATGGGAAGAAGCGCAGTTTTTCGACTCCGACTATGCCGATAATTACGGTCAAAGCGGAGAATATTCGGCAGACGGAATCTATTATACGATAGAAGAACGCCGATGCTTAAAAATTTTAGAAATAGATTTAAAAGAAATAAACCCTCAAGTTTTGAAAAAAAAGTATAAAGCTTTGGCAAAAAAACATCATCCGGACCTAAACCGCGGAGATAAAGAAGCGGAAGAAAAATTCAAGCAGATTTCCGCAGCTTATCAAACTCTATGTGATAAATTTGCCCGCATTCCCAATTATGATATGCTCTGATAATAAAAGAGGTTAGCTATGTATAGAATCAACAATATTAAAATGCCGCTTGATGCAGATATAAGAAAAATTAAAAAATGTATAGCAAATGAGTGTAATATAAAAGAAAGCGATTTACACGATTTTCGTATCAGCAAAAAATCGGTTGATGCACGCAATAAAAATAATGTACATTTTGTATATAGTGTTGATTTTTCAAGCAATATTCCTCCTAAAAACAAGCAAAACATTGAAGAAATTCTGCCCTCCGAACCCCTGAATCTTAAAATCAAAAAAGGCGCTGTTCGCCCGATTGTGGTCGGCTCCGGTCCGGCAGGAATGTTTGCCGCCCTTGCGTTGGCAGAAGCCGGACTTTGTCCGATTGTTTTAGAACGCGGAGCCGATGTTGATTCTCGTCGACAAGCTATTGAAATGTTTTGGAAAATCGGCAAACTCAATCCTAAAACCAATGTTCAATTCGGCGAAGGAGGTGCCGGAACTTTTTCTGACGGTAAGCTGATGAGCGGTATTAAAAAAGACAAATTCACCGCCAAAGTTTTTACTGAATTTGTGGCAGCCGGTGCACCGCAAGAGATTTTATATTTAGCAAAGCCGCATGTCGGCACCGATAATTTGCGCAAGGTGGTTAAAAACATCAGAAAAAAAATTATTTCGCTCGGCGGCGAATATCGCTTCAATCATAAGCTTGAAGACTTGATCATTGAAAACGAGCAACTGAAAGCAGTGTTGATTAAGCACGAAAATGAAACTTATGAACTGCCCTCAGACAAGCTCTTTTTGGCTCTAGGACACAGCGCGCGCGACACATTTGAAATGCTGGAAAAACGCGGTCTTCATTTAGAACAAAAACCGTTTTCGGTAGGCGTAAGAATCGAACATAAACAAGCGCTGATAAATGCGGCGCAATATGGTAAGGAAGCCAACAATCCGCACTTGGGCGCGGCGGATTATAAGCTGGCGGTGCATTTGCCGAACGGACGCTCGGTTTATACGTTCTGCATGTGTCCGGGCGGTCAGGTTGTGGCTGCAGCTTCGGAAATCGGTCGCGTTGTAACCAACGGAATGAGCGAATTTGCCCGCAATAAAGAAAATGCCAATTCCGCATTGTTGGTTGGTGTAAACGAGCGCGATTTCGGCTCAAGCGAACCGCTTGCCGGAATGTATTTTCAGCGCAAACTCGAAGAAACGGCTTTTATTGTCGGTGGCAGAAATTATCAGGCTCCGGCGCAAACGGTCGGTGATTTTTTAGCCGAACGTGAAAGCAAAAAATTTGCTGAGGTTATGCCTTCATATATGCCGGGGGTTACACCGAGTAATTTAGCAACCGTCTTGCCGACAGAAATTAGCGATTCGCTTAAAGCCGGAATTATCGAAATGAATAAAAAATTACATGGATTTTCAAGTCCTTCGGCAATTTTAACCGGTGTTGAAACCCGTAGTTCTTCTCCGATAAGAATTGTGCGCGATGAAACATACCAAAGCAACATAAAAGGAATTTTTCCCTGCGGAGAAGGTGCCGGATATGCCGGAGGAATTACCTCCGCCGCCGCTGACGGCTTAAAAGCGGTTTATTCATTGGTTGATGACTGATTGGTCTCTAATTCCTCTCGATTTGCATTTTCCTCTTGCACATATTTATAACATTCAGCCATCTTTTTTACCTTAAAATAAAGACGGCAGATATTTTTTAATTCTTTTTTTGTAAGTTTGCGCCCATAAACTGCTTCAAGCTGGTACCACAATTTGTTTAATATTTTATTCGTCTTTTTATAGAGTTTTGGAAACTCAAATAAGTTTTTCGGTTTTAAGTCTTCATATTTTATAAACAACATTTCTTCTTCCTTTCTTTTTAATATAAATTAAAAAACCACCTCAAATGAAGTGGTCGGAAGCTAGAAACTACTCTTAACAGATAGTGCGACATATTAAAATAATCGCTTATTACTATTTTGCCGCCTTCCGACCATATAATCCGCCGAAAAGCTATATGATAAAGTGTTAAGAAAGAGGCTTCTAGACCTCCGAGCACATTTTTATGCTCTATGAAAAAATCTAACAAACAAATTTGTTTTTGTAAAGCAAAAAGCATAGGAATTTGAAAATCTATTTATCTTGAAACCGGCAAAAAAAATATTACCTCATAAGCGCATAATTTAATTTTTTAAGGGAGAAAACATATGGGAGAAATGGCAAAAAAAATTGTTAAAACAGATTTGGAAGAACTTATTGCGCACTTAAATCAAGCTTTTTCCGAAGAATGGTTGGCATATTATCAATATTGGCTCGGAGCAAAAGTTGCTGCCGGTGCAATGCGACCGGAAATTGTGGCAGAATTTGAGGAACATGCAACAGAAGAGCTTAAACATGCCGGTTGGCTTGCAGAAAGAATTATACAGCTCGGAGGCATTCCGGCATTAAGTCCGGAAGATTGGCTGAAACTGGCACATTGTAAATATATTCCGCCTAAAAATCCGAATACTTGCGCCCTATTAGCAGAAAATTTAGAATCGGAAAGATGTGCAATCGGTCGCTATGAAGGAATCTGCGATTATACACACGGCAAGGACTACGAAACTTTTCGTATCAGTGAAAAAATCTTAAAAGAAGAAATTGAACATGAACAAGAGCTTGAAGATTTTATACATGATATTGAACTATGCAAAAAAGAGCCTGTTTAACAGGCTCTTTTATTTTTTTATGGTATTATTGATTTAGAATAGAATATATTTCATGCGCATTTTTTGCCTGACGGAGTTTTGTGCGAGCGTTCTCATTTCTCAATACCGAAGAAAACATCGACAATGCTTTCAGATGGTCTTCTCCGCTTTGTTCCGGAGTAACAATAACCGCAAGCAAATCAACATCTTTACCGTCATGAGCTTCAAAATCTATAGCTTTATTTAATCGCATAAAAACAGCTATAACCTTATCCACACCGGATATACGCGCATGCGGAACGGCAACACCATCGCCATATCCGGTTGTACCAAGATTTTCACGCTCCCATAAAGCTTCAAAAACCTTATTTTCATCAAGTTTAGCAAAACTCGCGACAATTTCGGCAGCTTTCTTAAAAAATTGACGTTTTGTTTCAACCTCAATGCGAGGGAAAACCATTTCCTCGGACAATATTGCAGAAATATCCATTTTATCTATCCAAACCGCTATAAATTTTATTCTGCCGGTTCAACCCAGCCGATATTACCGTCTTTGCGGCGATATACCATACTGATTCGGTTATTCGCACTGTTGCGGAACATTAATGCGCATTCATCAATCAAGTCCATGTGCATAACAGCCTCACTTACGGTGCAGACCATAATATTCGCATCAGTTTCGGCAATAGTAAGCGGAGCAGATTCATCAATACTCATTTCATCTTCGGTTTCTGTCAGCGGAAATACGGATTCGTGAGCCATTTCCACAATACCGGTCTTGCCTTTATGATCATTTAATTTTGTTTTTTGACGGCGAAGTCTGGTGGCAATATGTTCATTGGCGTTATCAAAAGCAGAATACGGATCTGCCGCAACACCAGTACCCTTTAACACAATGTTTTTAGCCGGATGAACCGTAACTTCAGCCTTAAAATCTTCACCATCTTTAGAAAAAGCCACACTACAACTGATAGGTGCGTTGAAATACTTGTTTGTTGAAGCGGTAATACCTTCTTCAACTTTAGCCTTCAATCTGTCACTGATATCAACCTGTTTTCCCGATAATGTAATTTTCATATCATACCTCTTTTGTTAATTATTATGGCACAATCGCCTTTAGTATTGTTTCTTATAGTAAATCATCTTTAACTAAAAGTAAACATTTTATATCAAGTTATAGAGAAAAATTATCACCCAAATAAACTTTGCGAACTTCCTCGTTTTTCACAATTTCTTCAGGTGTTCCTTCCATTAAGACCGAACCATTATGTAATATATATGCTCGATCAATAATATCCAACGTTTCTCTAACATTATGATCAGTAATTAAAACACCTAAACCGCGGTTTTTAAGTTGAGAAACAAGCTCTCTGATTTCACCAACAGCAATCGGATCAATACCGGCAAGCGGTTCATCAAGCAAAATAAAACTTGGGCGTCCTGCCAATGCTCTGGCAATTTCCAAACGTCTGCGCTCACCGCCGGAAAGAGCTAATGCCGGAGATTTACGCAAATGCGCAATAGAAAATTCATTTAACAAGTCTTCAAGCATTTTCTCGCGCTCGGTTTCATCATCAATCACAACTTCCAACACTGCTTTTATATTATCTTCAACACTTAAGGTGCGAAAAATGGAAGCCTCCTGCGGCAAATAACCGATTCCCATGCGTGCGCGCTTATACATCGGCATATCCGTAATATCTTGTCCATTAATATGTACATCACCGTAATCAGGTGTAATTAAACCGGTCACACAATAAAAACAAGTGGTTTTTCCGGCTCCGTTAGGGCCGAGCAAGCCGACCGCCTCGCCTTTTTTCACATGAAGAGATACATTTCTTAAGACAGTGCGCTTTTTATAGCGTTTACCAACGTTAAAAATCTCTAAAACAGCATCATCTTTTGTTTGTTTCTTGACCATTTTCTCTCTTTCCCTTTTTATAAAATGTTCCGCTCACGCGCGAGCCCTGTTTTTTATTTGTTTGCAGAGTACTGACCGAAGTATTTAAATCCGTATGCGCATGATGTCCGCGCATTGCATTATCGCCTTGTTTTAAAACAACATTACCATATAAATCAACCGTATTTTTAACTGCATCATAAATAGCATGGTCTCCGTATGCCACACCTTTTTCCGAGGTTATAATCACATTATCGAAAACTTCTGCCGTTCCGCTGTTTACATCATAATTTGCACGTTTTCCCTTAACGGTTCCTTTCGGGGTTATAATTTGCACATTTCCAAACGCTTCAGTTCTTTTTAATTCTTTTTTGGAACCTGAAGTCAGATAATTTATAATTTTGTCGGCCTTCAATGTTTTATCATCTTTTTTTATACTAGCCTCACCCAAAGAGACAATTTTTTCTTCATTTTGAAAATATCGTGTTTCCGTATGGCTGGTTAAGGTGCCGTTTTTGGTTTCTGCCACAGTAAGCCCCAATAATGTTAAAACTGCAGAATTTTTATCATACTTAAACCCTTGAGCGGATAGTTTACCCCAATCACCTTTTGCAAAAACTTCATCATTGCCATAGCCTGATTCTTTATCAAAATCATAGGTGGCTTTTTGTGTATAAACAACATTATTTTTCTCATCTTTTGCCACAACATTATTTTCAAGATTTAAAATTTTTGCTTTTTGATTTACAAATCCGACATCACTTTTAATATTGATAATACCGTTATCAGATGGAACATCGGCACGCGGGTTATAAATTTTTATTTCATCATTGCCAAAATCAACTTCATCCATATTATCAGCATAAATCGTACTCACCCGATTTTTTTTATCGGTTGTATTCATCACCACCATTTCCGCATGAAGCTTTTCCATTTCACTTTTTTTCGGTAGCGTTATTTGATCTTGAATATTTGCACTTTTCTTTATGTTCGGCAAAACAACCATAAGCCCGAAAATTGCAGCTGCCACACAAGGGAATATGAGTTTTACAAATCTCGACCAAGAAAAATGCGAACCATACCCACCTTTACGCCGCATAGCGATGGTATTTTTTTCTTCAAAATAAGCGTCTATTTTTTTGGAATCAAACATAAATCAACTAACTCCGGCTCTTAAGCAATCATGAATATGCAATACTCCAACCGGTTTTTTATTTTCAACCACAAACAGATTTGTGATTCCCCGCCCTGTGTTATTCATAACGTTCACCGCCTCTGCAATCAATGTATCAGGGGCAATAGTACGCGGATTTTTGGTCATAACTTTTGAAACTTTTTCTTCAATTAAATCCGGAGACATCCAACGACGCAAATCACCGTCTGTTATCATTCCGACAAGTTCGCCTTTGCCGTTAATAATACCTACACAACCAAGCATTTTTGCCGACATTGTAAGCAAAGCATCTTGCATAATTGCATCATCTTTAACCAGAGGCATTTCCTCGCCGACATGCATAATATCGGAAACATGGCGCAAAATAGAGCCGAGTTTCCCGCCCGGATGACGAAGATGAAAATCATCTTCGGTAAAGCCTTTACGTACCATTAAAGCCGAAGCTAAAACATCTCCCATAACCAGAGTTGCCGTAGTAGAAGATGTCGGAGCAAGCCCGAGCGGACAAGCCTCTTTGTTCTGAGGCAAGATTAACACTAAATCGCTGTTTTTTCCAAGCGAACTGTTCGGATTTTTCGTAATTGCAATAAGCGGGATATCAAAACGGCGACAATAAACTAAAATATCTGATAACTCTTTAGATTCTCCGCTATTGGAAATTGCCAAAACCGTATCATTTCTTGTTATCATTCCCAAATCACCATGACTTGCCTCACCCGGATGCAAAAAGAATGACGGTGTTCCGGTTGAAGCAAATGTTGCGGCAATTTTACGCGCAATATGCCCTGATTTCCCCATTCCGGTAACAATCACTCTCCCGAGAGTGTTTTGCATAACATTAAGGGCCTTTGACAGCGTTTCATCAAGTGAATTTTCCATTGCTTGAAGGGCTTCAATTTCACCCTCAATTGTCTGTTTGGCAATTTCAATATCTTTGTTTTGCATTATTTTAGTTCTCCGACACAAATTTTCTGCAATCTTAAAATATTATTTGAAAAATGCAAAGTTTTTTTAAATTTTATACTATTTGTTTTTAAGCTTAGAAAAAAATAATTTCTCTAATTTATATAAGTTGGCGATTTTGTAAATAATATCTGTGTGTTTTAATTGATTTGATATTGATTTTATTTTTCATTAGTATGATAAATGCAGCTATAATTTATTACAAACAGATTTAACTTGATGAATATTGCACGTTACTTAAAATTTTCAATCTCCGCTCTTCTGGTTATGTATGCAATTTTTTATGCATTGTCAGATAATATAACACCGTTTGAAAACTTGTATGTCTGGCTTCTTTTAATTATCGCAATTTGTATTATTCGTGATGCTCATAAGATTATCAAACAACATATGGGCGTTGATTTATTGTTTGTCGGCTTATTTTTTTTCAGCTTGCTTATTCCGACTTTTCAAATTGATAATCGAGAAATATCCAAACAAGAAAACCGCTATCTCGCCAAATTTCCGCTATTATATGAAAATGGTAAACTCAACCACCTTTTTGGGGCTGAATATGATGCTTGGTTCAAAGATCGCTTTTTTCTGCGCAGAAAATTAATCTTCTTTTATAATAACTTAATTTATCGCATTTCCGTTTTCGTGTACAAAAATCAAAAAAACTTATGGATTATGAAAAACTCAAATTATTTTCTCGGACCGGCAGGCATAGATGCTTTAACTGAACAAAATACAAAAACAATCGCCGAAAATTTAAAAAAATTTGAAAAATCATTACACCGCAGAGGCATAAAATTTTATATTGTAACCTACCCGTTTCCTTGTACTTTCTATAAGGATAAAAATATCCTGTATATAAAAAATCCTCGCAAGAAACCTAGACGTTCCACGTCCGTTATCAGTGATGAAAAATTTGCCGAAATACTAAATAAGGAATATCACCTCAATTATATTGATATTACTCCTGATTTCAAAAAGCAGGCAACAGAAGATTTTGTGATATATAAAACAGATCATCACCCCACTGATTTCGGATTTTTTATTATGTATGATAAATTGATGAGCAAAATACAAAAAGATTTTCCGGATATTGAAAAACACTCTTTATCAGATTTTAATTTAAGTAAAAATAACAAGCCGTGGTTATCTAAAGACAGAATCTATAAAAAATTTTCCGGCGGTGCGGAATATAAGATTTCAGGCATTAAGGACTCTGGTGTTTTTGATACTCAATACACCTTTTTTGAATATAAAAAAATTGAAGATATGGATATTAAACGCATGAACCAATTTGTTCATATCCATAAAAATCCGCATGGAAAACACAAGCTTATACTTTTCGGCGATTCTTCAACCGAAGGATTTGTTTATTTTCCCGATACCAGTTTTGCGGAAACAATACAATGCAGAGTTAATGCTAGAAAAAATCCATTTGCTCCGGATTTTATTAATAAGATAATTGATATATTTACCCCTGATGCTGTGGTATTTTTACGGGCAAGACCAAATTTTCCGGCAGAATTCAGCAGGATGTATGATGCTGAAGCGGAGGATAAAAAATGAAAAATATTTTTCGGCTATCAAAACTATATAAATTTTCTTTTTTAACAGTGTTCTTTCTTATACTGTTTTACCCTTTGATATTTATGTCAAAAGAAAATATATCAAAACAAGAAAATCGCACTTTGGAAAAACTTCCGTCATTTGTTGATACTCAAGGGTTTAACACTAAATTCGGGCAACAATTTGAAAACTATTTTCTTGACCATTTCGGAGGAAGAGAAAAATTTATATTGCTTTATTATCGACTACTACGGCAAATAACTCATAAAACCGAAAACAAATATGCCTTTATGACCGAATCGGGATGGATTTTTGATAAATTTCAAATAAAAACATTTTCTTCCGGCATCAGCGACAATACCATAAAAAGCATAAAGCAAACTTTGCTAGAACTAAACATTTGGAGCAATCTGCACCAGATAAAAACATATCTCTTGATTGTTCCTGAAAAAGAAAACTTACTCTTGCCTGATTCCTATTACACCCCTCCGTCACCGGATAAAGTTAATATTCTTTTATCTCAATTGTCCGATTCTCCGATAACAATATTATATCCGAAGAAATTATATGAAATGAAATATGCTGATTATACGTTTTTCCATACCGATCACCATTGGAGTGAATTCGGAGCTTTTTTAGCCTATGAGGCTCTTATGGAAATAATGAAGAAAGATTTTCCGAAAATACATATTTGCACAGAAGACGAATTTGATACATTTTATAATACTCAAGCGCGCAAAGGAAGTTTTAATAAAATCTTTGACCGCCCGTATTATCAAGGATCCGGTTGTCCGAAAATCGGTCTAAAAGAAAATGAATGCCCGTTAACACACCCTTACAAATATTACAATCATAAAGATAAGCCTTCATTATTGGTAAAAAAAGGAACTCTTCGTCAATCAATTCTTACCCATTTCAGCAAAGTACATAATGATTACAGAGTAACGGTTTTAGGTTATTCCGATGCGGGCTTTTTAATGTCTTTTTTACCATTTTCCTTTAGAGATGTTAACATGCTGAGAATTAATAATAACGAGCAAGAAAATAAATTGAGCATGGAACGTTTTGAAAAAAGTATTTTAGATTTTAAGAGTGATGCTTTGGTTATTGCAGTCAGAGCCTCGCTGGTAAATGAATTAACCGATTTGTTTTATTCAGATAAAATTATGGAGAAAAAATAATGCTGTTCAGCTCAATTTCATTTTTATTCGTATTTTTGCCCATACTTTTGCTTGTTATTGCTTTAGCGCCGAAAAAATTGCATAATCTTATATTGTTATTAGCAAGCATTATTTTTTATGCCTTCGGAGAACCGCGCTTCTTGATAATTATTTTTGCCGTTATCTCAATAAGTTATTTCGGGGCATTATTAATAAGCAAATTTTTAAAATACAAAAAATTGCTGTTATTATTAACTCTTATCGGTAATTTAGGCTTTTTATTTTACTTTAAGTATTTTGACTTTATGATAGGTGTTATTAATAACATCACCGGAACACATTTTGCTCTTACCGAAGTGATTTTACCGCTTGGAATTTCTTTTTATACCTTTCAAGCGATTTCGTACGTTGTTGATGTCTATAGGCAAGAAGTAAAAGTGCAGAAAAACTTTTATAAATTTGCCCTTTATGTATGCCTGTTTCCGCAATTAATTGCCGGACCGATTATTAAATATCATGATATAAATGAAGCAATTGATAACCGCAACATTTCTTTTGACGATGTTGTTATAGGTGTTAAGCGCTTCATTATCGGTTTAGCCAAAAAGATGCTGATTGCCAACACGTTAGGTGCTGTTGCCGGTGCTGTTTTTAATCAAGGATATACAAGCGTGTCAACAGGCATTGTCTGGATTGGGGCTGTTGCCTACACTTTCCAGATATTTTTTGATTTTTCCGGCTATTCCGATATGGCAATCGGTCTTGGAAAAATTTTCGGCTTTCAATTTAAGGAAAACTTCAATTATCCGTACATTTCAAAATCAGTTACCGAATTTTGGCGCAGATGGCACATCTCTTTATCCACCTGGTTCAAAGAATATTTATATATTCCGCTCGGCGGCAACAAAAACGGAAAACTTAAAACAATCAGAAACTTGGGTATAGTATTTTTGTTAACCGGTTTATGGCACGGTGCAAGCTGGAATTTTATTTTATGGGGTATTTGGAACGGATTTTTTATCATCCTAGAAAAAATTATAAACATCAAAAATATAGAGCAAAAAGCAACTCATATTTATCAAAAAACCTTAATGCATATCTATTGCATATTTGTTTTTGTTATCGGCTGGGTTTTGTTCTATAACACTGATTTAAATCAAGCTTTGGGTTTTATCAAAAACATGCTGTTTTTAATTCCGAGCAACCAAATATATGAAACATATACCATTCACTATTATATAGAAACAAAAGAAATTATCGCCTTTGCGGCAGCCGTTTTATGTTCTTTACCGCTATTTAAAAACATTATATATTATACAAATCCATGGGCAAAAATAGGAGTCAATATCTGGTTTTTATTGATTTATGCTTTATCCGTTATGTCAATAGCCGCCGGAACTTATAATCCGTTCATTTATTTCAGATTTTAGAGGAATGATAAAATGAAACGGATAATTGATAAATTTTTTGTAGCTATGTTTTTAATCTCTTTGCTGTTGCCGACCGCGCATATAACTCATCAGCAAATTGCACATAGAGAAAACAGATATTTAGCAAAATATATTCCGCTCTATGATGCCAAAACCCAAACCATTAACCTTCAATACGGAAATGACTTTGAAAATTACATCAAAGACCGATTTTGGGGTAGAATGAGATTGATTTATCTTGAAAAACATATCAATTATATCTTAGCACAAAGATTTGTTCGATACGGCGAAACAACTCTCGATAAAGAAAAGAAATTCATGTATGAACACCTAACAGCCGGAGAACCAAAACCGGCCGGACAACGCGCAATAATTAAGGGCTTAACTGATTTTAATGAATTTTGTATCCAAAATTATATTAAGCTTTATCCTGTAGTCATGCCTAGAAAAGAAAGCATTTATATCCCTGATTTGGTCATTCAAGATAAAAACGATAAACTCAGAGAGACTTTCAATTACGTCAGTCAAAAAAGCGGAGTTAAAATTATTTCGATTCTTGATGGTCTTTTAGCAAAAAAGGAAAAATCTCCTTACCTGTTATATCATAAAACAGATCATCATGCCACTATTGACGGTGCATTTATCGGATATAACGTTTTAATAAAGGAAATTCAAAAAAATTTTCCTGAGGTAAAAGCCGTTAGCTCTGATGAACTAAATTATTCGGAAAACAAAAAAGTAAACACAGAAGGAGGTCTCGGCTATCGCAACGGAGTTACCTGCACCAGTGCAGGCATTCCAGATTTTATATGCGAAGAGTTTTTAGACACAGAATTTCGCTATGCCAAGCACAAAGACAGAGAAAATCTGAACATTGAGGAAACACGCACCGATTATGTCATAAAAAGAGATTATTACTATCCGTATGGTGCTGAGCTGAAAGTAATGGTATTCGGCGATTCGTTTACGCCGAATCTTTTAGAATTTTTGCCCTACTCTTTCAAGAAAGTTCGTTACATCAGAATTAATGGTCCGCGTGGTATAGAAAGATCAGAGCGTATGAAACTGCTCAAATATTATGAAGATGAAATCATGGATTTTCAACCTGATATACTTATTTTGTGGTTTTTCTACAGCGAATTTGCTAATTTCAGAGATATTGCAAAAAAAGAATAGCAGTCAGCAAATATGAGTAAAATTTATTTGATTTTAATTGTTTGTTTTCGCTGATTTTAAATAAAAAATACGAAAATGCAAAAAAAATACTTGCATTTTAATTTTTTATGCTGTAAAAGATTATCTGTTGATGGGTGCTTAGCTCAGCTGGAAGAGCATCTCGTTTACACCGAGAGGGTCGGGAGTTCGAACCTCTCAGCGCCTACCAAACAAAGTCCTGAAATTCTTTTCGAATTTCAGGACTTTTTCTTTATTTTTTATCAATCATTTAACAAAAAAGGTCCTAACCTTAATCAGCTAGGACCTCTGATGGTAGCGAGGGGGAGATTCGAACTCTCGACACGCGGATTATGATTCCGCTGCTCTAACCAACTGAGCTACCCCGCCGTTGACACCGCTAATGAATATATCATAACTTCAGTCTTGTCAAGCATTTTCTTAAAAACTTTTTTATCAAATTACAAAAAAATAAAATTTCCTATATTAATGAATTGAATTTGCAAAAAAAAATCCCCCTGGAAAGCATACACTTTCAACGGGGAAAATTTCACAGTAAAAAAAACAACAAAGCCGATACAATCAACAATGTTTTTTCAAAAATGTTTTGGCATTATTTACGGCAGAATTGCCTGAAATTACAACATTTTCGCTCATAGCTTTCCGATCTTGATCAAATTTGCGTGAATACTTTAACGTCAACGCCTTTCTCATCGGCGCACTGAATACACTTGTTAAAAAGTTATTGTTCTGCTTATTGTCTTTTTGGTAATAACTAATGATTTTATCTGCTCGCAACAGCACACCATCGGCATTTATTCTGCTGATTACATGAAAACGAATCGCTGCATCATTCCCGATGATATTGATTTTCTCAATATAACCCTTAAAAACAAATTCATGTTTACCGCTGTTTAACAATTCCAATTCCGCCTTTTTAAGCAAATCGGAAAAACTGTAGGTAGATTTTTCTTCCGTGAGATTTTTAATGCAAAGTTTTTCAATTTTGATTAAATCACCTTCAAAAAAATTCACCAATCCGGCAACATCGTGAATAGCAAACAAAGAACCTTCAAGCATGATTTTTTTACCATCTTTATCGATAAAAAAATCACCTCTTACTAACAGGTGCCCACTCAAATTTTGGAGCACCGTACCTACAATACCTGGTGTTCCATCGTCATAATTATTTTTCATAAGCCCAATGATTTAGTTAATAATAAGATTTATCAACATCACTTATTAATATCTTACTTTTGCTTTGTCAAGGTTTATAAAATAAATATGTATAAAATCAGGCATTTTGTAATAATTCTTTTATCGGACGATACGATTTTCTGTGCTCAGGTGTTACCCCATATTTTTTTAAGCCCTCAATATGATCTTTTGTACCATAGCCTGCATTTTTTTCAAAACCGTAACCAGGATATTTCAATGCCATGCTTTTCATTAAGTTATCACGATATACTTTGGCTAAAATGCTTGCTGCCGATATAGAATAAGACAACGCATCGCCTTTGATGATGCACTCGCACGAACACATAAAATCTTTAGGCAGTCTATTGCCGTCAATAAGCGCGTTTTGCGGTTTTATTTTCAGCTTTTCAACAGCACGTTTCATTGCCAAAAACGTTGCCTGTAAAATATTGAACTTATCGATTTCTACCGCACTTGCCTCACCTATGCCGTAAACCAAATTGCCGTTTTCGGCTTCTTTTAAAAGCAAATCATATAGCCTCTCTCGCTTACATGCCGATAATTTTTTAGAATCATTCAGATTATCTAAAATTTCTTTATCAACATTGCGATTAATAAAAATAACGGCTCCGGCAACCACCGGTCCCACCCATGGTCCGCGCCCTGCTTCATCAATACCGCAAACATAACCGCTATACTTATTTTCATACTTCCAATCAGGCATAAATTTTCTCCGTTCAAGCTATTTTTATTTTGGATTTTTTGCAAAAGCAATTAAAAAAAATGTTTTTACCCCCTTGCGAGCGCAATTTTGGTTTCCTATATCAAATTCTAGAAATATTTTTTATTAAAAAAGGAAAAAATAAAATGAGTAATAAAGTTATTGGTATTGATTTAGGTACAACAAACTCTTGCTTTGCCGTTATGGATGGTAAAGAAGCTAAGGTTTTGGAAAATTCCGAAGGTGCAAGAACAACACCTTCAATGGTGGCATTCACGGAAAATGAGCGCCTTGTCGGCTATCCGGCAAAAAGACAAGCTGTTACAAATCCGGAAAATACATTGTTTGCCATCAAGCGTTTAATTGGTCGCCGCTATGATTCGGCAGAAGTTGAAAAATTTAAGGAACATTCTCCGTTCAAAATTGTTGCCGGTGATAACGGTGATGCATGGGTTGAAGCAAAAGGAGAAAAATTTGCTCCGTCACAAATTTCAGCAATTGTTTTGCAAAAAATTAAAGAATATGCCGAAAGTTACCTGGGCGAAAAAATCGATAAAGCCGTAATTACGGTTCCGGCATATTTCAATGATTCACAACGTCAGGCAACAAAAGATGCCGGAAAAATTGCGGGTTTGGAAGTTTTGCGTATCATAAACGAGCCGACAGCTGCCGCACTTGCTTATGGTATGGATAAAAACGCCACCGGCACAATCGTTGTATATGACTTGGGCGGTGGTACATTCGATGTTTCCATTTTGGAAATCGGTGATGGTGTATTTGAAGTTAAAGCCACCAACGGTGATACTTTCTTGGGCGGTGAAGATTTCGACCAACGTATTGTAAACTTTTTGGCTGATGAATTCCAAAAAGAAAACGGCATTGACTTGAGAAATGATCGTCTTGCTTTGCAACGTTTGAAAGAAGCTGCCGAAAAAGCAAAAATCGAGCTTTCTTCCACCACACAAACTGAAGTTAATTTGCCGTTTATTACTGCCGATTCTACAGGTCCGAAACACTTAAACATCAAATTGACTCGTGCAAAACTGGAATCTCTGGTTGAAGATTTGATTGATAAAACCGAAGGTCCTTGCCGCAAGGCTTTGGAAGATGCCGGCTTAAAACCGAGCGATATCAGCGAAGTTATTTTGGTCGGTGGTATGACTCGTATGCCGAAAGTTCAGGAAAAAGTGAAAGCAATCTTCGGTAAAGAACCGCACAAAGGTGTTAACCCTGATGAAGTTGTTGCCGTTGGTGCCGCAATTCAGGGTGGTGTTTTGATGGGCGATGTTAAAGATGTTCTTCTTTTGGATGTTACACCGCTGTCCCTCGGTATTGAAACATTAGGTGGTGTGTTTACTCGCCTTATTGATCGTAATACTACGATTCCGACCAGAAAGAGTCAGGTATTCTCCACTGCCGAAGACGGACAAACCGCAGTTACTATTCGCGTATTCCAAGGTGAGCGTGAAATTGCCGCACATAACAAGCTTTTAGGACAATTTGATTTGGTAGGTATTCCTCCTGCTCCGCGCGGTATGCCGCAAATTGAAGTAACTTTTGATATTGATGCCAACGGTATCGTAAACGTTTCGGCAAAAGATAAGGCCACCAACAAAGAGCAAGCCATTCGCATTCAGGCTTCCGGCGGCTTAAGCGACGACGAAATCAATAAAATGGTTAAAGATGCCGAAGCAAATGCCGAAGCCGACAAGCAGAAAAAAGAACTGGTTGAAGCTAAAAACCATGCCGAAGGATTGATTCACGAAGTTGAAAAGAACTTAAAAGAGTTTGGCGATAAAGTATCCGAATCTGATAAGAGCGCGATTACCTCTGCGGTTGAAGCCACAAAATCAGCTCTGGAAAAGGATAATCTTGAAGACATCAAGTCCAAAACCGATGCTTTAATGCAGGCGTCGATGAAGTTGGGTGAGGCGATGTATAAATCGCAACAGGCTCAGGGCGCACAAGGTCAGGCTCAAGGAGCTGATGCTGGTGCTTCCGCTTCTGAAAATAAGGCCGACGAAAAAGTTGTTGATGCCGACTTTGAAGAAGTAAAATAAGTTCTCAAATTATCGTTTTACCGCCGGAGTTTTATTTCCGGCGGTAATTTTTCAGTGGAATTAAGTTTTTTTGTTATGGAAAAATAAAATTTTGTGTGCTAACAATAGTCCAGTTTATAAAGAAAGGAATTTTGATTATGGCTCGTAAAACACTTATTGCCGGAAATTGGAAGATGAATTGTCTGACAGCTGACGGTACGACCTTGGCAAAAGATATTGCAGCTAAGGTTAAAGAAAATAAGTTTGATTGTGAATTTTTGGTTTGCCCTCCGTTTACGCTACTCTCTACAATAAAAAAATGCTTACGCGGAACAAAAATTGCTTTAGGCGCACAAGATGTGCATTTTGCCGAAAAAGGTGCACACACCGGAGATATCAGTCCGTATATGCTCAGCGATTTGGGCTGTAAATATGTAATTATCGGACATTCCGAGCGCCGTGTTGACCATAGCGAATCAAATGAGTTAATCAATAAAAAAGCATCTGCCGCACATAATGTCGGGCTAACAACGGTTATTTGTATCGGTGAAACTTTGGAAGAACGCGAAAACGGTCGCACAATTCAAGTATGCCAGAATGAAATTTTCGGCTCGGTTCCTGACGATTCGACAGCAAAAAATACCGTTATCGCCTATGAGCCGATTTGGGCTATCGGCACCGGAAAAACTCCGACAACTGCCGATGTTGAGGAAGTTCATGCCGCAGTGCGCAAGGCTTTAACTAAAAAGCTCGGTCGCTCGACAGCTGAAAAAATTCGCATTCTTTACGGCGGATCGGTTAAACCGAGCAATGCTAAAGAATTTTTGTCTTTGCCCGATGTTGACGGTGCTTTAATCGGCGGAGCCAGCTTGAAGGCAGATGATTTTATCGAAATTGCAAAAAATGCTCCTAAATTAAAATAGAAAGGAAAAAATAATGGGAACAGTTTTACTCGTATTACAACTGATTGTAGCTATCTTCTTGGTTGCCATAATTTTATTACAGCGCTCTAACGGCGGTGCTTTAAGCGGTTTAGGCGGAAGCACAAGCGTTAACGGTTTACTCAGCGCTCGCGGTAAAGGTAATATTTTGACGCGCATCACTGCGATTTTAGCAACTTTGTTCTTTGCTCTTTCATTGGCATTGTCAATTTATTACAGCCGCTTAGAGGTTCATGCAACTTCAATTGTTGATGCAACTCCGGCTCCGATTCAGGCACAAGTACCTGTTGCAGAAGAGCAAAACATTCCTGCCGTTCCTGTAGCAGAAGAAACTCCGACTGCAGAAGTACCTGCTCCGGCTAGTGAAGAAGTACCTGCTCCGGCTGCAGAAGCTCCTGCTTCAGCCAGTGAAGAAGCTCCGGCTACTGAACCAAGCGCAACGGAAGAATAAAATGACGTAAGCTTTTTGACATAAGGCACTTTTTTGATAAAGTGCCTTTGTCGCTTTTTTATATGGTAATTATCACTAATTTTATGGAACAAAAAATGTCTGAATACAGCTTAAACCCAAATTCAAAATTTATTTTCATCACCGGTGGTGTCGTTTCTTCATTAGGAAAAGGCTTAGCATCCGCTTCACTGGCGGCAATTTTGCAAGCACGCGGCTATAAAGTGCGCTTACGCAAACTTGATCCTTATTTAAACGTTGATCCTGGAACGATGAACCCTTGCCAACATGGTGAAGTTTTTGTAACCGATGACGGCACGGAAGCTGATTTGGATTTAGGCCATTATGAGCGGTTTTCCGGCGTTCCGGCAAAGCGCACTGATAGCGTTACCACCGGCAAAATTTATTCACGCGTAATTGAAAAAGAGCGCCATGGCTATTATTTAGGCTCAACCATTCAGGTTATTCCGCATGTTACAAACGAGATTAAAGATTTTATTTTATCTGATATTACCGATGAAGATTTTGTTTTGTGTGAAATCGGCGGAACGGTTGGCGATATTGAAGGTCAGCCATATTTGGAAACAATTCGTCAAGTTGCTTATGAGTTGGGACGCGAGCGCACAATGTTTATTCATGTTACTCTTCTGCCGTTTATTCCGACTGCCGGCGAGCTGAAAACAAAGCCGACACAACACTCGGTGAAAAAGTTGCAAGAATATGGTATTCAGCCGGATATGATTCTTTGCCGCACGCAAATTGATATTCCGGAAAACGAAAAGAAAAAACTGGCGCTGTTTTGCAATATCAGAGAAGAAAATGTGATAACTGCCAAAGATGCCGCCAGCATATATCAAGTTCCGCTTGCCTATTCTGCCGAGGGCATGGATAGACAAGTTTGTAAACACTTCGGTTTGCCGTATGATAAACCTACCGATTTGAGCCGTTGGCAAAACATTGTTGATATCTTAAAATCACCTGAAGGAGAAGTCAGAATCGCGGTTGTCGGTAAATATATGATGCTTTTGGAAGCTTATAAATCTTTGCACGAAGCATTAATTCACGGCGGAATTGCCAATCATTATAAGGTAAAAATCAAATGGGTGGACTCAGAACAACTTGAATCAACTGCCGCATCAGAAATTTTAAGTGATGTAAGTGCAATTCTTGTTCCGGGTGGATTCGGTTTGCGCGGTACACAAGGTATGATTAACGCAATTCAATATGCTCGTGAAAACGATATTCCGTTTTTGGGAATTTGCTTTGGTATGCAAATGGCGGTGATTGAAACAATGCGCAACTTGTGCGGAATTAAAAATGCCAACACTACCGAGCTCGATGAAAACTGTGAGCCGGTAATCGGTTTGATGACCGAATGGGATAAAGACGGTGCAAAGCAAATTCGTCATAAAGACGGCGATTTGGGCGGAACTATGCGCTTGGGTGCGTATGACTGTGTTTTGGCGCCTAATTCTTTGGTTTCTAAAATTTACGGAGCAGAAAAAATTTCTGAGCGCCATCGTCATCGCTATGAAGTTAACATCAAATATAAAGATATGTTGCAAAAAGCCGGAATGAATATTGCCGGAACATCGCCGGACGGAGGGCTGCCGGAAATTGTTGAGCGCCCTGAAAATACTTGGTTTATCGGTGTTCAATTCCATCCGGAGCTGAAATCAAGACCGTTTGCCCCTCACCCGCTTTTTGTGTCATTTGTAAAAGCCGCAATCGACAATTCACGCTTGGTATAAAATATGTTTATTGAGCTTTTAGGTAAACATAAAATCAAAACAAATGCTCTCGCCGTCGGGGTTTCCGGCGGAGCGGATTCTTTGGCGCTTGCGCTTATGGCAAATGACGAATGCAAAACATATGGCATAAAAGTTATTGCCTTAACCGTTAATCATAAACTGCGCTCAAGTGCTGATAAAGAAGCAGAATATGTGGCTAAAGTTATGCAAGCTCACAAAATTGAACATCATGTTTTAATTTGGGAAGGCGAAAAACCTTCAACCGGTGTGGAAGAAGCCGCGCGCCTCGCCCGCTATGAATTGCTTTGCGACTGGTGTCAAAAAAACAACATAGAATATTTAGCAATTGCCCACCATTTGCGCGATCAGGCCGAAACGTTTTTAATGCGCCTACAGCGCGGAAGCGGTCTTGAGGGCTTGTGTTCAATGCGTGAAGTCACCCAGTATAAAGGCATTAAAATTTTGCGCCCATTATTGCATACCGAACCGCAAGTTATGGAAAATTATTTGCGTAAAAAAAACATCACTTGGGTTCATGATGAGTCTAACGATAATACTGATTATTTACGCGTAAAAATGCGTAAATTTCTGCCGGAAATGCAACAAAAAACCGGCATTGATTTAGCAAAGTTTGATGAAGCAATAACTAACCTGCAAAGCGCGGAAAGCTTTATCGAGGAGCAAACAAAATATGAAATTTCCGCAAAAATACGTAATGATTTCAATAATGTTTTCAGCATTAAATATACGGATTTTTTGGCTTGGCATAAAGAGCTTAAATTCCGAATTTTAGCAAAGTTGTTGAAAAAAGAATATATTCCGCGAGCCGACAGTATCCTCAATATTATAAAATCTTTGCAAACCTTGCCTTTTAACGGTGCAACCTTGGGCGAAAAAGAGATTTTCTTAAATTACGGCCGAATTTGGATTGTGCCGGAAATGAAAGCAAAACACAAATCATCGCGCAAAGAATGGAAAGAATTTGTGGCGCAAAACCCTGAATATAAAGATAAAAAAATTCCGCATAAAGCACGACTTGCAATTCTAAACATAAAGGAAAATCAATGATTTATAACAACTTAACTGAAATCAGCGATAATTTTGACTTATTTTTGTTTGATGCTTATGGTGTGTTTTGGGAGGGCTCAGGTTTTTATAAAAACAGCCGCGAAACCATGCGCGAATTGATAGCACAAGGTAAAACCGTAGCAATAATTTCCAACTCATCTGCCCTTTCCGCCGACAATATCAAAAGTTATGAAAAGCGCGGATTGCATCAGGGGGCGGATTATGATTTCTTGATTACTTCCGGTGATTTGCTCAGAAAAGCATTGTTAGAGAAAAGCTTAAAATTTTCCTCTTGTGCAAATCCGAAAAAATATTTTGTAATCGGGCAGCCTCATATAAAGGCCTTTTCCGGCACTGGTTATGAACAGGTTAAAACCCTTGAAAAAGCAGATTTTGTATATTGCGGAGTGCCTTATGTTTTTGCTGAGGATTTGGAAAAATATCCGCATTTAAAAAATAAATTTTTGCCCTTTAAAACCGCTGAAAGCGATAAACCGATTGTGTGGAATACCTTAACTGCCGAGCCTTTTATAAATATTGTTAATCAGGTTATAAAAAGCGGCTTGCCGGCAGTTAATGCCAACCCCGATTATGTAGCCAAAGAAGGGCATCCGCTCGTTCCCGAATTGCCGGCTGAGTTTGTGGTGCGTAACGGCACAATCGCCGAGATGTTGCGCCAAGGCGGAGCTGAGGTTTTAGAGTTCGGCAAACCGCATAAAAATATTTATGACTACACTTTTAAGCTTTTGCAAAATCACGGCATAATAATCAACAAAGCGCGGACTTGTATGATTGGTGATACTGTGCGCACAGATATTAAAGGCGCCATAAATGCCGAGGTTTCTCCGATTTTGTGTGTTGAAACCGGTGTAACGGCGGAAGAAATAAGCAGAGGAAATACTCTGGAAAACCTTTGCAAAAACGAAAATATTGCGCTAGAACAGATTATAAAAATTAAAAGCGTTGGAGGAAAATAATGGCTTTTGAACTTGTGCCTGCCTTAAAGGCAAAAGATTTTGTTATCGACTTAAAACTGTGCAAAGTTTTGTTTGAAGATAACAGCTATTATCCGTGGATTTTTCTGGTTCCGCAAAAAGAAAATACCAAGAATATGACGAATTTGACCATGGATGAGCGTTTTCAGCTGATGAAAGAAATAGCTTTGGCTGAAAAAATCATGTTTTCGCTTTTCCCGTGTGATCAAGACAATGTGGCGATGATTGGCAATATGACACCTCAGCTTCATGTGCATATCATTTGCCGAAAAGTTGGCGATCCTGATTGGCCGGGAACGGTTTGGAACTCTAAAAGTGCCAAATATGAACAGGCGGAAAAGCAAGCAATTATCGAAAAAATCAGACGAGCCTTTGCTGAAAAGATGAACGAAATTTAACTTAACGGAGAAAAAATATGAGCAGAGTAATAACATTAATGCCGGTGCGCTTAGCCGCTACAAGATTACCGAACAAACCACTCCGCGTGATTAACGGCAAAACCATGGTTCAGCGCGTTTATGAAAATGTGAAAAATGCGCTTGATACCGATATTGCGATTGCCGCCGGTGATCAGGCAATTGTTGATGAGTGTAAAAAATTCGGCGCCACCGCGATTTTAACTGACCCGAATTTGCCGAGCGGAACTGATAGAATTGCCGCCGCCTTAAAAGTATTGGATCCGGACGGCTCAAAATATGATATTGTGGTTGATTTTCAGGGCGATAACATCAATGTTGACCCGAAAGTTACGATTCCGCTCGTAGAAATGGTTGAGCGCACAAATTGCGATATTGCCACTTGCGGCATGCTGATTAAGTCCGAAGAAGATAAGAATAATCCGAATGTCGTAAAAATCGTGATGGGTCTGCGTGAGGGCGAAAAAGAAGGACGTTGCTTATATTTCACCCGTGCCACAGCGCCATATACCCGCAATCCGGAAAAATGCCCTAATCAGGATTTGTATTATCATATCGGCATTTATGTTTTCAAAGCGGCATCGTTGCAGAAAATGGTGTCTCTACCGACCGGTGTTTTGGAACAGCGTGAAGCTTTGGAACAACTGCGTGCGCTTGAAAACGGCATGAGTGTTCGGGCTATGCTGGTTGATAACATCAAACTGGTTAAGGAAGCCCCTGCCGATATCAACACCGAAGAAGATTTGGCAAATGCCTTGCCTTATATAAAATAACCTGCTGTAAGATATAAAAAAAAGAACCTTTCGCTAATATCGATCGGTTCTTTTTTTTTGCTATGTATTTTAAGTGATTATTTTGTGACTAATCAACATACTTTATATTAATAAAATAAAATTTTACAATACACTATTAAAAAATAATATACCTGTATTATTTTTGAATTTTCAAATATTTACGCACATATCTGAAAGTTTTACTATAAGATTTTTAATACTTTCAATACGCACTGAATATTGCGATAAATCTTTTTCCAAAAACAGTTTTTGATCCGGTCTGATTTTAACCACCCCAAACGAATGTGCCACTAAATCCAAAAGCCCGTCAACATTCTTAAACGTGTTATTGCGAAATGTTATTAAAGCCCCCTTTGCACCGGATTCGATTTTTGCCACATTAGCGGTATAACAAAGCTGTTTGATTTCAATAGTTTGCAACAAATTTTCAACTTCTTGCGGAATTTTACCGAAGCGGTCAATCAACTCTTCACGCATATCAAGAAGTCCTTCTTTATTTTTCAATGCTCCGATACGCCGATAAAGCCCTAAACGCACTCCTAAATCACGCACATAGCTTTCCGGAATCATAAGCGGAACACCGGTAGTAATTTGCGGCGCCCAATCCAAAACCGAATCTTTTTCTTCCTGCTCGCCTGATTTTCGGCGCAAAATTTCTTCTTCCAACATGTGCTGATAAAGCGCAATACCAATGTCTTTTATATGTCCGGACTGCTCAGTTCCCAAAACATTGCCGGCACCTCTGATATCCATATCGTGACTGGCAAGCGAAAAACCGGCACCTAAGGTATCTAGGGCCTGCAAAATATTAAGCCGTTTTTCCGCTGTTTGATTGAGTTTTCTTCTTGGTGTAACCGTAAAATAGCAATATCCGCGCGCTTTTGACCGCCCTATTCTGCCCCTTAATTGATAAAGCTGCGACAAACCGAACATATCGGCTCGGTGAATAATCATGGTATTAACATTAGGCAAATCTATGCCCGATTCGATAATGGTGGTTGAAAGCAAAACATCATACTTTTTATCGGCAAAATCTCCCATAATTTCTTCCAACTGCTTTGCCGGCATTTGCCCATGCGCCACTGCTATTTTAACATCAGGCACTATCTCGTGTAAAATTTCTTCCAGCCTTGCAATATCTGACACGCGCGGACACACAAAATACGTTTGCCCGCCGCGGAATTTTTCGCGATATATCGCCTCTTTAATCATCACCCGATCAAACGGCATAACAAATGTGCGCGCCGCCAAACGATCAATCGGAGGAGTTGCAATAATGCTGAGCTGCTTAACACCGGTAAGCGAAAGTTGTAATGTGCGCGGAATCGGGGTTGCACTTAAAGTTAAAACATGAACATCAGCTTTTAAGGCTTTAAGTTTTTCTTTATGCGCCACCCCGAAATGCTGTTCCTCGTCAACAATCAAAAGCCCGAGATTGCAGAATTTGATATCATTCGCCAAAAGAGCATGCGTGCCGATAACAATTTCAACCGCACCGTCTTTTAAGGCTTGTTTGGTCTCTTTCGCCTCTTTGGCACTGACAAGACGTGAGAGCATTTTCACACGCACCGGAAATCCCTTAAAGCGCTCGGCAAAATTAAGATAATGTTGGCGCGCAAGCAAAGTTGTCGGCACAATTAATGCCACCTGCGCCCCCGACATTGCCACCGTAAAAGCGGCACGCAAAGCCACCTCCGTTTTGCCAAAGCCCACATCTCCGCAAACGAGGCGGTCCATCGGCACACCGGCTGCCAAATCATCAACCACGTCTTTTATGGCATTAAGCTGGTCTACTGTTTCACTATAAGGAAATTTGGCGCAAAATTCATCATATAATCCGGCAGGTGCAAGATAAGCATCAGCACTTTTAAGCTTTCTTTCAGCTGCAGTTTTGATGAGTTTATCGGCAATATCTTTAATTTTTTCTTTTGCCTTCGCCTTTTTTGCCTGCCAAGCAACGCCGCCCAAAACATCAAGAGCAACGCTCTCGTCCTCAGAACCATAACGAGAAATAAGGTCAATATTTTCCACCGGCACAAAAAGCTTATCATCGTGGGCATACAAAAGTTTCAAACAATCGTGCGGAGCGCCTCCGGCAACAATATTTTCCAGCCCCAAAAACTTTCCCACACCGTGTTCTGAATGCACAACCAACTCGCCGACAGAAAGCGCGGAAACATCCTCAATAAAATTTTTAGCCGTAACTTTTTTGGTTTTGCGTTGCACGCGTTCGCCTAAAATATCCTGCTCGGAAATCAGGCAATATTCTTTTGTTTTAAAGCCGTGCGCCAGCTCTCCGATAATAACCGCTGTTTTTTTATGTTCGCAAAGTTTTTGCGCCTCAGCCCAATTCTCTGCTTTTTCCAGATTTTTTATGCCGTATTCGCTCATCAAACTCATCAAACGCTCGCGCGAACCTTCGGAAAAAGCAAAAATAATGCGTTTAAGTCTGGCATTTTCGTTCAAATATTCTTGCAAAGTTTCGTAAACAGCAGCCAGATTTACATTTCGCTCATGCGCAAAATCACGCACCGGAACACACTTTTCATCTATAACATCTGAATTTGCCGGCAAGCTCAGCGCGGAGAAAAAATTTGCACCGCTGTCAGCTAATTTCTGCTTAAATTTCTTTTCATCAAAGAATAGAAGTTCCGGATTAATCGGGCGATATTTTTCTGTTTCTGCATTATAATTCTTAAGATTTAAGGCTTCCAAACGGGCAGAATAATAGTCGTTTATACTTTCGCATTTAGCCTTTAAGGCATCTTCATAATCTCGACCGCAAAAAACAAGAGCATTCGGAAGATAATCAAATAATGATGGTAAATTTTCCTCATAAAAAAACGGCAGCCAATTTTCCATGCCGATATATTTTTGCCCGGCTGAAACCGCCTCGTAGAGTTCATCTTTCAGCCCCTCGGCACCAAATGCTTCGCGATACCGACTGCGAAAATTTCGAATAGTATTTTCATCTAGAACAACTTCGCCGGCAACATCAAAATCGTATTCATTCAGTTCACATATTGTGCGTTGATTTACTGCATCAAAAGCGCGCAAACGTTCAATTTCGTCATCAAATAAATCAATGCGCAAAGGGTTTTCCGCCCCACTCGGAAAAATATCGATAATATCACCGCGCACGGCATATTCTCCGGCTTCCATTACCTGTTCAACTCTGGTATAACCGTTAATTGAAGCATAATGCAAAAAGGCATTAAAATCGAGTTTTCCACCCACAGTAATTTTGCGCTTTGCATTCAGAAAAATCTTTTTCGGCGGCAACTTTTGCATAACCGCACCGACACTGCTGACAATAATCAGCGGTTTTTTTGTATCATGAAACAAAATATCGGAAAGTGCACGCACGCGTTTTGCCGTAACTTCGCTGTTTGGCGAAACTCTATCATAAGGAACCGTATCCCAAGCCGGAAGCTCCAATACTTCAACTAAAGGATTAAGAAGTTTTAATAAACCAGCGGTTTGACGCAAATTTTTTCCATCTGCCGCGATATAAAGTATCGGACTGTCAGCATTAATTGTGCGTGATAACACAAACCCTTCCGCTCCGTCACAAATACCGCAGACGGTTTTATTTTTCCATTTTTTCGAATCTTGTTGCATTGTTCAAGCTTTATTGTTTACATTTTGAAAGCAACTATATACAATATGCGTATAATCTCAAACAAAAAAGAAGAGTAATCAACATGCGCCCGAGTATTTTATATCCGCTTTTTTCTCCAATAGAATCGCTTACCGGCGTAGGAAAAAATTATATGCGGCTTTTAAGCGGATTGTGCGGCAAAAAGGTTGTGGATTTGCTTTGGCACTTTCCCTCATCATTAATTGATCGGCGCTGTAACATTAAGCTTTGCGATGCACAAAACGGCAAGCTTTGGACCGGCAAAGTGCGTGTAGTTGAACATTGTCCGCCGAAAAGCAAAAAACAACCGTATCGCATTGTGGTTGAGGATGAAACCGAACAGCTGATTTTAGTGTTTTTTAAGGTTTACACACAATCGATTTTGCAAAATTTTCCGGTTGGAGCGGAAAAAATCATCAGCGGGAAAATCGAAATTTTCAATAATTCTTTACAAATGAATCATCCGGATTATGTTATTGATGCCCATATGCCGGAAAAAATGCCGACTATTGAGCCGATTTATCCATTGACTGCCGGCATAACCAACAAAATGATTTGCAAATTGATGCCGCAAGTTTTTGCGCGCGTGCCGAAATTTTCTGAGTGGTTGGATGAAAATTTGTTGAAAAAAGAGGGTTTTTCCGGTTTTAATGAGGCGATTTTTGCTATTCATCATCCGCAAAACTCTGCCGATTTAGAGACGAATTCCCCTGCCCGCCGGCGCTTGGCTTATGATGAATTATTGGCAAATCAGTTATCGCTGGCGATTGTGCGCGCAAAGATGAAGCATCAACAAGGTTTAAGCATTGCCGGCAATGGAATTTTGCGCAAAAGACTGATGGAAAATTTAGGTTTTGACTTAACGAAAGCTCAACAACGCGTAATTGCGGAAATTTTAGCAGACATGGCGGCAAAATACAAAATGTCGCGACTTTTGCAGGGCGATGTCGGCAGCGGCAAAACTATTGTAGCTCTGTTTACCATGCTTAACGCAGTTGAGTGCGGATATCAGACGGCAATTATGGCTCCGACCGAAATTTTAGCTGAACAGCACTACGAAACAATTGCACAGATTTGTGAAAAAATCGGAGTACGTACCGCGCTTTTAACCGGCAGCATAAAGGGGAAAAAACGCACGCAAATTTTAGCCGATTTAGTAAACGGGAAAATCAATATTTTAATCGGCACACACGCGCTTTTTACCGATGATGTAAATTTCAAAAATCTGGCTTATGTCGTGATTGACGAGCAACATCGTTTCGGAGTTAATCAAAGGCTGAAACTATCGGCAAAAGGCGCGTTTTGCGATTGTTTGGTAATGACGGCAACCCCGATCCCCCGCACACTGGTTTTAACTCAATTCGGCGATATGGAATATTCCAAAATAGATGAATTGCCGGCAGGCAGAAAACCGGTTGCAACTACCGTTATGAACTTAAATAAGATTGCTGAGCTTAAAACCGCCTTAAAACGCAAGCTTGAAAGTTCGCAAACACAAGCCTATTGGGTTTGTCCGCTCGTGGAAGAATCGGAAAAAATCGATTTATCGGCGGCAACCGAGCGCTTTGAAGATTTGCAAAAATATTTCGGCAATATTGTAGGACTGATTCACGGCAAAATGAAAGAAGCGGAAAAAAATGCGATAATGGAAGATTTTAAGCAAGGAAAAATACGCATTTTAGTTTCTACCACCGTAATTGAAGTCGGCGTTAATGTGCCGAATGCCACGCTGATGATAATCGAACATGCCGAACGTTTCGGCTTAGCGCAACTGCACCAATTAAGAGGCAGAATTAAGCGCGGATTTGAAGCATCTTCCTGCGTTTTGCTTTACGGATATCCCTTAAGCGCCGTTTCAAGAGAGCGCCTAAACACCATGCGCTCAACAGAAGACGGCTTTGAAATCGCCGAAAAAGATTTAAAACTCAGAGGAGGAGGAGAAGTTCTTGGCACAAAGCAATCAGGCTTTGCAAATTTTAAGATTGCCGATTTAAGCCAACATGCCGACTTGTTATATATGGCTAACAAAAATGCCGAGCTGATATTAAATAATGACCCTGAATTAAAATCAGAGCAAGGACAGAATTTGCGCACGCTTTTATATTTGTTTGAGCGAGATGAAGCCATAAAAACTTATAATGCAGGATAATAAATACTTGTAAAATTATAAAAATTCAGCTATTAAATAGAAATTAACTTGACTATTGAATAATCTGACAAAACAAACATGGAGAATGACAAATGGGAAGAATCAACGAACACTACTTTTCCGATTACTACATAACCCCTGACAAACAACTTTTTGTGCCGGATCCTGAAACAGAGGCAGGATTAATCCCTTATCAAGCCGAAGATTTTGATGACTTTTATCATCTTTTGGAAAGCAATTATCAGGGGCGCTCAAGCTATTCGGTGATTTATGAAGGATATTTTTTTCGTGTAGAGCGCACAATTTCAATGTACGGAGTTATGTATTGTATGCGTAAAATGCCGAAAAAAGTTCCTGATATCAATGAATTAGGCTATAATAAAAATCTGGTAAATTATCTATCAGGCTTAGGTGCTGCAGCAGGATTGATTTTATGGGGTGGAGCAACCGGTTCGGGTAAGACCACATCCATTTCAAGTTTACTCAGAGAATATTTGCTTCGTAACGGAGGTTTTGCCTATACGATTGAAGATCCGTTTGAAATGCCTCTTGACGGAGAATATAAAGCCGCTAACGGCTCTTATGGCATGTGTAAGCAAACTCAGCCTATTGATGATGATTGGGGGGCATCATTGCGCTCGGCTTTGCGCTCGCGCCCGCGCTATATTTTAGTGGGTGAGATTCGCACCCCTGAAGCCGCCAGTGAATGCTTGCGCGCGGCAACCTCAGGGCACTTAGTACTTTCAACAATTCACGCCAATAATGTTTCTGATGCTATTGATGCCATAGTAAAACATGCTTCTGCCACGGAAATGAGTGAAGAGCTCGCATACGATTTGCTTTCCAGAGGTCTTTTAGCGGTTATCCACCAAAACCTTATCGGTGTTAATGCAAACAGACGTCCTATTGTGCAATATCTGTTTGCCAATCCGGATACAAAACAGGGTGACCAAACCCGAAGCATTATCAAAAGCGGGAAAATTAATGTTGCCACCACCATTGAAATGCAAATGTTGCGCTTAACACAAGGTCGCCCGCTGTTTGAAAAACTGCTACGAGATAAGTGATTTAGTTCAGCCGGATATAATTTATTGTAAAAAAATCAAAAAAAACACACAAAATACTGGACAAAACATTTTTTATATGCTATGATGAGACAAAATAGGTTATTTGGAGAAAGAAAATGGGTAACAAAGGCGGAAGCATCGATTGGTTTTTCGAAAAACACAATATAACTAACAGCAAAACTGGTCAGTCCGATTCTGATGCGTCCCAGCATTCATCTCAAAAGCAAACTCAAAATAAAGATAAGGATAAAAGTCAGAAGAAAAAACAAAATTCAACCAATGATTTGAGCGAATTGGCTGAACTTATTCAGCAAAATGGAGAGACAGCAGACGAAGTAAGTGCTGACGAAAATAAAGGAGAAGAAAAAATGGAAGAGAAAAAAACAACCATTACTTTCAACCCTTCTGGAATTCAGAAATGGGCTTGTTTGTACGCAAAAATTGATTATAAAGATTATCATGACGAAAAAAGCCTACTTGCTGCTATTCAAAGCAAAGGGGTAATAATCCAAGGAAATAAAGTTATTGATATGAACATGGATAGTGTGGTTTACACATCTTTTCGTAAAACTGATGACGACCGTAAGGCTGAAGAAGCAATAAACTATGCTTTGCGCGATGATGGTTATGAGTTTTCTTCTTTACCACCACAAAAAGAAGAACTGAACTTCCATGAAGAAGAGCCTGCACCGGTTCGTACACCGACACATGACTTGCATTGGATTGATGAAAAGGTTCGAGATTATGAGCAAATGAAGGCTGATGGCAATACCTACATCAAAACAATTACTCCGGATAAAACAGCTAATACCTTTACCGCAGAAGTGGATAACGGAACCGTTACTTATACTTCCAAAAATGATGTTACAATCACCAAAGATTCCTCTTATAAGGTATTTGATACTGTTATGAAAGAACCGTCAAATGCCGGTAAGGATATTCGTATGCCGCAAGATGCCTCAAAAGAGTTTAAAACAAACTTATTTGTTGCCGCTATTTTGAATAATCATATGGTTAACGGCTTGGAAAGTCTGGAATTTGATAATGAAACTTTTGAAAAAATCGGTTTAACTGATGAGCAAAAAGCTAAAGTATTAGCCGCATTACCGGAAAGAACCGAAGAAAGAACCGAAGAAAGAACGGAAGAAAGAACGGAAGAAAGAACGGAAAATACGGAAGGAGAAAAGACTCCTCAACCTCAGAAAGAAAACAAAAGTATAAGCGATGAACAACCTCTACCGGGTCCTTATAATCCTTCACAACACAGAATTAACCACGTTCTTGAGCGAAAAACTATGTTAGACGCTTTAACTACTTTAGCTAATGGTGGAACTGAAAATATTAAATCTACAAATCCTTCTAAACCTACGTTTATGTTAAGACCTGATTTAATAAAAAGACAAACAGAGAACACAAAATAAAACCGCTAATAAAGGAGAATTGCAATGAGTAACATGGACGAAGGTTTTGCTTTTTATTACTACTTAAAAAGTAAGTATCCTGATGATTATCTGAAATTTACAGATGATAAAGTCCCTGATGATGTTAAAAACAGCATTATCAGCAAGCATGCGCGCGAATTTGATATTTGGAAAGAGATTCCTTATGATGTTTTGTTGCGCTGGAACGGCAATCCTCCTGAAGAAATTATGGTGGCAGCGGCGCAAGGCAATTATCGAAAAGTGCAACTTAGTGCGTTTAATATTCGTGAGGAAGAAGATACCTTTGCTGTTGATCGCGAATCCTTTATACCTGAACCGGAAAAAGTTATGGCAACCATTGCTTTTGCTACAGCAATCGAGCGCGGATACTCTCACGAAGCTTCTATGGCTTTAGCTGAAGAAAGTATGTTTCGTGAATTATTGGCCGATAAAGCTCTTAAAAACACTCTTACGGTCGGCGAGCGTGAAATTTGGCGCAAGAGTCGTGAAAGAACTCGCGATATCATCAGAAAAGATTGGGCTGAAAATAGTCCTGAAAAAATGCTTGTTCACATCTTTGCTAAATTTAATCGCGGAAAAATTTCAGCCGCAGAGCTTAGCGATACCACTCGTGAATTGATGAGCAGAATTGATTCTACCGGAAGACATGAGGCACTCTTGAACTACCTCTCTGAAGACAGAGTACAGCGTCGCTTATCACGCTTTGACAGCGAAGTTTTAGATGCTTTGTCTCAGACAATTCTTTCTAACATTAAGCTCACAGATGAACAGTCTCAAGCTATTAAATCGCGTATTGTCAGTCGCAACATATCAAGAGCTAAACGCGAAATGCTTGAACATACGCCGGATAACTTATCCACTAAGCAAAGACTTAGTAACATTCCAAGCAGTTTAATGAAGGGTGAACGCACAAATTAATCTTCAAATCCGCCACGGTTATAGCGATTTATGTTCATGCATAAAATTATGCCGAAGCTTGCCATAACCGAAATCATCACCGTTCCACCATACGAAACCAGCGGAAACGGAATACCGACAACCGGTAACAAACCGGTTACCATTGCCGTGTTGATAAATATATACAAGAAAAAATTGGTATTAAGACCGATAATCACCAGCTTTGCAAAATAATTATTGGCACGAAAAGCAAAGGCATATCCCATTACGATTATCAACAAACAAAGCATAAGCACCAACGAACTGCCAACCAAACCGAATTCTTCGGAAAACATCGTAAAAATAAAATCCGTGTGCTTTTCCGGCAAAAAATTTAAGTGCGTTTGGGTTCCGTTTAAAAAACCTTTACCAAAAACACCACCGGAGCCGAAAGCAATTTTTGACTGGATAATATGATAGCCCGCCCCCAAAGGATCTCGTTCCGGATTCAAAAATGTTAACACCCTGTCCTTTTGATAGTCATGCAATAAATTCCAAATCATCGGCAATAAGGCACCAATGCCGGCAATTCCGAGGGCAAATTTCCACCATTGAACCCCAACGGCAAAAAGCATTATACCAACCATAAACATCAGCATTAAACCGGTTCCCAAATCCGGTTGTAAAACAATCAACAGTACCGGAACAAAAGCCATAATAGCCGGAATAACAAGCCCTCTGAATGATTTTATACCCTGCACCGTTGTTGCATCAAAATAGCGCGCCAAACATAAAACCAATCCTATTTTCATTAGTTCTGACGGTTGAATTCTGAAAAATCCCACATCAACCCAGCGCCTTGCCCCCATTCCGATATGACCGCTTATTTCAACGGCTAATAACAACAAAAGAACTGCCACATAAAAAACATAAGCATATTTATAATAAAATCGAACATTTATCATCGCCATTGCAAACATAATCAGCAAAGCAAAACCAAAGCGACAAAGGTGTTTCCATGCCCATGGTTGCCAATCGCCGTTTCCGGCAGAATAAAGTGTTAATGTGCCTATTAAAGCCAGCATGCAAATCAGCATAATATAAAAAAAATTAAGCCGAAGAATTTTATCCGTAAAACTGTGATTATATTTCTTTACATTTCCCGAGCTATACATATTTAATCACCTTATATCTAAACGTAATGCTTCTTGTAAAATTTTGCTGGCAATCGGTGCCGCAACACCGGAACCTGATGATCCGTGCTCTACCACAACCGCTACCGCATATTTTGGATTTTCAACCGGCGCAAAGCCGATAAATAAAGCATGATTGCGCAAATTCCACGGCAGGCTCTCATCTCGCCTTATGCCGCCGACACGCTCTTTCATTGAAATGCGACGCACTTGCGTAGTACCGGTTTTTCCGCCCATTTTTGCCCCGTTTATATTAAACCTTGCTCGCCCTGCCGTTCCGCCTGCTCCGTTCACAACCTCATACATTCCTCTTTTCACAATTTCAATATTGCGGGTAGAAATATTCAATCTGGGTATTTTATTTAATTCCTCCTCAGTCGGCTTAATAAATGTCGGCACAATTGCATGTCCGCCGTTTACAACGCGCGCAAGCATTGTTGCAAGTTGTATCGGTGTTACCAGAACATAGCCCTGCCCTATGCCTGAATTTGCCGAATCTCCTTTAGTCCAATTAGTTCCATACTTTTCATACTTCCACGATTTACTAGGAATAATACCGCTTTTTTCATTATCAAGCCCAACATGCAAGGCCTCATTCATGCCGAGTTTTATTGCCATTTCTTGAATCTTATCAATGCCGACACGCATTGCAACTTCATAAAAGAAAATATCACACGAATGTTTTAATGCCTCGATAACATTCAAACTGCCATGTCCGGAATGTTTCCAACAATGAAAGCGAATATTCCCTATATTTATTCCTCCTCCGCAAAAAATTCTGGTATCCGGAGTAATAACACCGGCTTCTAATGCTGCCAATGCCACCACAACCTTAAAGGTTGATCCCGGAGAATATTGACCAGAGACAGGCTTATTGATAAGCGGTGTTCGCTCATTATTCAAAAGCTCATTCCAGTTTTCATAACTTATGCCGTTAGTAAATAAGTTAGGATTAAATGACGGAGTTGAGACAAGGGCTAAAATTTCGCCGGTATTAACGTTTAAAACAACAGCTGCACCGCTATTTTCACCAAAAGACTCAAAAGCCAGTTTTTGCAATCTGGAATCAAGTGTTGTTGTAATATTTTCTCCGGGAATACCGGCATTACGTTCAATTTCATTCATCACTCTGCCATAGGCATTAACTTCAAGCTTTATGGTTCCGCTTTTTCCGCGCAGTCTTTCATCAAAATATTTTTCCAAGCCGGACTTACCGATTTTAAACCCCGGAACCATATATAAAGGATTATCGCTCTTATCTTGCTCTGATACCGGTCCGACATACCCCAACACATGCGCATAAATATCTGAATATGGATATACTCGGCTCAGCCCTTCGCTTATTTCAATTCCCGACAATTCGGAAGAATGAAGCATTATTTTTGAAACATCTTCCCAAGATAAATTTCCTTTAATTTTTATGGGAATAAAGCGATGATGTTTTTTTAGCTGAGCTTCAATTTTTACTTTATCTTCTTTTGATAAATTGATGATTTTACTAATCTTTTTAATAGACTTATCTGCATCCGGAGTTTGTTCTGTAATGAGCATTGCTTGAAAATCTTGTTCATTTTTCGCAATCATTTCACCATTGCGATCATATATCAACCCGCGCGGTGAAAGTAAAAAACGCGTTGATATGCGATTTTCATCAGACATTGTTTGATATTTGCTAGCCTCATAAACCTGTAAATAATATAATCTGCAAAGAAGCGTTATGAAGGCTATAATGTTAAGAATAACAATAACAGGCATACGCTTTGCCAGAAGGTGCTTTTTTTCAATGTTTCTATTCATTGATTTTCTCCTGCGTCAAAAATCGAAGCATTATGAAATTATTTACATAAGCAATCAACGGATAAAACATTAATGTAGAAAAAACATTAGGCAAAACTGTTGTTATATCTAAAAGTTCTCCAAAATATGCCCCAAATATTAACCATTTCAAAAACATATACAAAACTATGGCAAGAGCAAAAAAAAGCCAATCAACCGTAAATGATGCCGGTCTTATATAGCGATATATCTGCCCTAGTGCAAGCGAAAAAAGTGTCAACATAACACAATTTATTCCTAGCGGAGTTGTGCTGCAAATATCCATCAAAAGTCCGAGTAAGAAGGCAGAACCGGAATTAAAAATATTAGGACGTTTTTCTATCCAATAATAAACACATATAAGCCCGACCTGCGGTCTTAGTCCGCTCAACTCAAAAAAATTTAAGGGCATGCAAAATAAAATTATTAATATTGATGATACAACCAGCGGTATTCTATCTCGAAAAAAATTATGCAAAATTTCGCCAAAGCTATCATTCATTTATGTCATCTTCCGCTGAACTATCATCACTGCCATTATCTAATGACGCTTCATAATCAACAACTCTGACATATTCTACACGTTCAAAGTCAGAAATTGTTTCCACATCTATATCACCGCCGTGAACGGAATTAATAAAACCTATCGGCAATCCTCCCGGGAAAACTCCTCCCACACCGGAAGTAACAACCAAATCTCCTTCCTGAATATCCGCGGTTGATTTTGTATAAATTAACTGCGGAAAGCGAGTATTATTTCCGCTTAATATTCCGCGAGCACGCGTCCTTTCAATCACTACAGGGATTTTAGAACCTATGTCATTGAGCAAAATAACCTTTGCAAATTTGCTTCCAACACTGTCTATTCTACCGATAACGCTTTCTGATGATAAAACAACCTGCCCCTTCTTAACCTTATTTTTGCCGGTATAAATTATCAATGTGTGCGTAAAATCATCTCCGGTTTCAGCCACCACCTTAGCACTCACCGACACTGCATCTGGCGGAGGAGAATAATTAAGCAACTGCGATAATAATCGGTTTTCAACCTGCAACGTATGAACCTTATTTTGCAAATACATCATTTGCTTATTTTCTTCCCTTAGAGCTTTGTTGTCTGAATATACACGACTTACATCATAAACAAATGCGTATGCACGATGAATAATACGAGCCGGAAATTCAATCACATACATTACCGGTCCGACAACTTCCATACCCAGCGCATTTATCTTATCCATATAAGGACTATTTATCCTGCTTAAACAGATAAATCCCAGTGAAGCCAACAATAAAACAAAAATTAAAGTTTTTTGTAAAATCCTACCGACAGCTCTAAATTTAATAAGCAGAAGAATACTAAAATCCATACTTGCTACCCTCAGCCTTTAGTGCTTTTAGCTTATGTTTGACAATGCACTCTTAAGACGGTTAACTTGATCAAGAGCCATTCCGCAGCCCTTAGCCACACAAGCAAGAGGCTCTTCGGCAATCACTACCGGCAATCCGGTTGCTTTTCGCAATACAAAATCTAAATTTTTAAGCAAGGCTCCGCCACCGGTTAAAACAATCCCTTTATCCACAATATCTGCCGCCAATTCAGGAGCCGTATTTTCCAAAGCAACTTTAACAGCTTCAACAATCTCCGAAACAGGTTCTGCCAAACTTTCGGCAATTTGACGCTCCGTTACTTCTATTTCTTTCGGAACACCGTTAATCAAATCGCGCCCCTTAATTTCAACCTTACCACCATCACCAGCTTCCGGAGCGCACGCCGAACCGATTTCTTTTTTAATACGTTCAGCACTGCTTTCTCCAACCAAGAGATTACGATTACGACGAATATAATTGACAATCGCACTATCCATTTTATCGCCTCCGACTCTGATTGAACGAGCATATACGATACCACCTAATGATAAAACAGCAACTTCTGTCGTTCCACCGCCGATATCAACAACCATGCTGCCGGCTGCTTCTGTTACCGGAAGTCCGGCACCTATCGCTGCAGCCATCGGTTCTTCTATCAATAATACTTTTCTTGCTCCTGCATATTCCGCAGATTCTTGAATAGCCTTGCGTTCAACCGCAGTTGAACCTGATGGCACGCAAATAACAATCAGAGAGGTAACAAATGTTCGACGATTATGCACCTTACTGATAAAATATTTTATCATTTCTTCCGCAATCTTAAAATCAGCAATAACTCCGTCTTTTAACGGGCGAATAGCTTGAATATTTCCCGGAGTACGTCCAAGCATTTGTTTTGCTTCATTACCGACTGCCAATACCTGCTGGCGTCCTTTATATTCCTCAATAGCAACAACTGACGGTTCATTCAAAACAATACCTTTACCGCGAACATAAACAAGCGTGTTCGCCGTTCCCAAATCTATTGCCATATCAGCCGAAAACATATTCAACAATTTTCCAAACATTCTATCTATCTCCAAAATTAAAACTTTTTTAATTCTTTTATATCTTCCACAAATAATGTGCAAGCTATAATCATTTTTTTTGCAAAACTTTATTTAACTACTTAAGCACTTTAAGATGCGTTGTACAAAATCCTCTTGCCCCACATAAACCTCATCAAACTTTATATTTGGCTTAATTTTTCCTTTCAGCCAAGTACGCTGTCTTTTAACATATTGCCTTGTATGCAATTTTGCCAGTTGAAGCGCATCTTTTAAGTCCGTTTCGCCTTTTATATGTTTTCCTAATTCAGGCACGCCCAAAGCTTTCATTGCCGGCATATCCTCAGATATTTTCCGTTTCAATAAATCAGAAATTTCTTTCAATGCACCTAACTCTTCAACCATTATATCTAAACGCTTTTGACAGCGAAGCTCTATCTCATTGATATCAGGAAACAGCTCAATAACAAAAAAATTTGCCTCAGGTATTTTTTGAACCATTGAAACCTTATGCCAATCCGACATCTTTTTACCTGTTTCAAGATATATTTCCACTGCGCGCATAATCCTGCTTTTATCATTAGGTGCAAGCTTTTGCGCACTTTGACTATCTATGTTTTTTAAATATTCATAAACTTCAGCCAAACCTTTTTCGTAATACATTTTTTCAACCGTATCCCTTGTGTTTGCCGAAACATTCGGTATAGGAGAAATACCTTCAAGCAACGAATAAATATACATGCCTGTACCACCAACCACAACAGGCACTTTTTTTTCCTGCCACAACGATTTTATTTCCGAAACACATAAATCAAGCCATTCAACTACGTTACCGCGCTTGTTGCAATCATATATTTCAAACAGTCTATGCTCAACTTTTTCTTTATCTTCCGCGCTTGGTGCCGCTGAAATAATCGGAATACCTTTATATATTTGCATAGAATCGCCATTAAGCACTACCCCGTTAATCTTTAAGGCTAAATCAATCGCTAAGTTTGATTTTCCGCAAGCAGTCGGACCGGTAATTACAATAACGGTATTATTGCGCATTTATTCCTCCAACGGACATCCGCTGATTAACTGCTCGAATTCTTCTTTCTTATGTTCATAAAACTCTTGATTTTCGCCTTTTAAGCCTTGATATTTGCGAGCAATAACATATTGAGGCAAAAGCTTTTTGATTTGTTCAATCGGTTTATTCCATGAGGTTGATTTAATGCGGATTTTTTTGCCCTGTCCGGCAGAGACTCGTGGTGTAATTTCTCCCGTTTCGGCATCTTCAAACTCGTTTAATATTAAGCGCTCGTTTTCCAATCCGTTCGGAATGAGAAAATCTATCGGTTCGCCTGAATTTATGTAGTTACGAACTTCAAAAATTGCTTCATCATTCTGCCACTCAACAATTGAGCCGGCAAACAGCCATTCACCCAGAGTTCTGGTATATTCATAATTCTGGCTGATATTTGTGAGTTTTCCGTCATGAAAACCTAAACAATATCCTCTATTTTGCAAAGAATACAGCTCATCAATGTATTTTTTATAATCCCAATCTTCAGGCGCTTTATAATAATCATCAATTGCTTTTCTGTATGCTCTGGCGATTGTTCCGGCATAATATTCGGTTTTGTTGCGCCCTTCAATTTTCAGCGAGTCCATACCAATGCGCAATATATCATTTAGGCGCGGCATCAGACACATATCTTTTGAATTTAATAAATAACCGCCGTGTTCATCTTCAACAACTTCATAATATTCGCCGGGGCGAAAATCTTCTTCCAGTAAAAACTCGAAGGCTTTGGCATTATCCTGATTGATTTCGATTTCTCTAATCGTTCCGTCTTTTAAGCGCAAATGCATTTTATAGTGCCAACGACAACAATGCGCGCATTTTCCTTTATTGGCACTTCTGTCTGCCATAAAATTAGAGATAAGACATCGCCCGGAATAAGACATACACATTGCCCCATGCACAAAGCATTCAAGTAATATGTCCGGACATTGTTTTCTGATTTCTTCCATTTCGGCAAAAGTAACTTCGCGCCCCAAAACGCATAAACTTGCGCCCATCGACTGCCAAAACTTCACCGTTTGCGCCGAACAAATATTAGCCTGAGTTGAAACAAAACGTTTTAATTCCGGTGCATGTTCTTTCAAATAATAAAACACACCGGGGTCAGCAATTAAAACTCCGTCCGGCTTTAATTCGCGCAAAGTGGCAACGAATTGCGGCAACTTTGCCGCCTCTTCGTTGTGAATATAAAGATTTAAGGTCAAATAAATTTTTTTACCCATTGAATGCACAAAATCAATACCCTCTTTCAAATCTTCCAAAGAAAATTTTGATTGCGTGCGCAAACTCATATCCGGAGTTCCGGCATAAACCGCATCAGCTCCGTATAAAATAGCCGTTTTCAATTTCACCAGCGAACCTGCCGGCAACAACAATTCTGCCTTACTTAGCATTTTTCACCTCAATTCTTGTCGTTAAAGATTCCAACTCACCTAAAGGAGTTGATTTTACAAATACTTTTGCCACAAACGGAAGTCCGGTTTTTTCATCTTCCAAAACCCAAAAATCGACAGGCGCATTTTTTCCAAGCAAAAATCCGGCTTCGGCATCATCTAAAATTTCCAAATTAAGACGGCATTTCATCGCCCTACCCTTAAAATAAGGCGTAACGAGTTTTTCTTTACCCAAATATTCGCTTGTTACCTTTGTATATCTTTTTCCGTTAAAAGAAAACTGCTTAAAATCACATTTTTTCCCATCCACCAAAGCACGCGTCAATTCCCCCATTACCGAAAGCAAATCATTTGAGGTTTCATACTTTTCTTCGGTTTTAATTTCATCTTTACGTTCATCGCCGTTTTTAGTGCTTATCCGATATACCGGTACGCCGTTTTGATAAATAATTTCTTTTGTACGATGCTTAAATGAATCGGTTTCATAAAAATAGTCCTGCGGATAAAACCTTGATTTATTATAGGTTCCGACTGCATGATAGGTTGCCTTAAACGGATACAGCGCACCAAAAGTCCCGCTGGTTTTTAAGCTTGTTTTAATGTCATAATCTTTAGCATTAAAAAATGAATATTCAAAGGTTTGTGTGCAAGCATCAAAAACCCCTATTTCGGTTTTCATTTCATGTAAAACGCTGACTGCCTCGGCGTTATGTGTAAAACAAAAAATAAAAGCGATAATAAAAAAAATCACACGCATGTTTTTAGTTATTCCTTAAACAATTTTTCCTAACATAGCAGAAACTTTTCAGCAAATAAAGGAAAAAATACAACAATGAGCAAGGTTTTGTTATTATACGGCGGATATTCAGCCGAACGAGAAGTCAGTATTTCTTCAAAAAATGATATTGCACAAGCCCTAAAAAGCAAAGGGCATGAAGTTATTGAACACGATTTGAAAGATGTGTGGCAATTAATTGATGTCATCAAAAAAGAAAAACCTGATGTTGTCTATAACGGTCTCTACGGAAATTGGGGTGAAGACGGTGAAATTCAAGGCTTTTTGGATATGCTTTCAATTCCATACACTCATTCAGGCTTAAAAGCTTCTGCTCTCGGAATGAACAAAAATTTGTGTAAACTTATTGCCGCTCAAAATAACGTAAAAACTGCCGAAAGCGAAACTAAAACTTATGCCGAATTTTTGCAAAGAAACACGAAAATTCCCTTCCCCTATGTTTTAAAGCCGGTTTCCGATGGTTCAAGTGTCGGAGTTTTTATTATTAATAATTTTGCTGATTTGAAAAATGTTTCTTATCCTTCTCTTGAGACGGAAATTATTATTGAGCGCTTTATAAAAGGGCAGGAATTAACCGCCATGTGCTTAAATGATAAAGCCTATGTTGTTACTGAACTAAAGCCTAAAACCTCATTTTATGATTATAAGGCAAAATATACCTCCGGTTGCACCGAACACGTTTTGCCGGCTGAAATTCCGGCTGACGTGGCAAAAACCTGTATGGAATATGCCAAAATAATGCATAAGGCACTGCAGTGCAACACTCTTTCACGCTCGGATTTTCGCTATAATAAAGATGACGGGGTTGTTTTTTTGGAAATTAACACCGCTCCGGGAATGACATCTCTTTCTCTCGTGCCGGAGCAGGCAAAATATGCCGGCATATCATACGCTGATTTGTGTGATACGCTGGTCAAAAATGCCACCTGCCGAAAAAAATAGTACACTCACTTGTAGAGCCAATAACGGATTCGGATTTCTCTATAAATTTAATTCAACTAAAAAAAATTTAAGCGGTTTGTAATTAACAAACCGCTTAAACCATAAAAGCTATAAATCTTAGAAGTGTTCATCAACTCTTCTGATTAAATCTTCAATATTCTCAGGAGGCCAACCCGGAGTTTCCATTCCGAGATGGATACCCATTTTAGCCAACACTTCTTTTATTTCGTTCAATGATTTACGGCCAAAGTTCGGAGTTCTGAGCATTTCTGCTTCTGTCTTTTGAACCAAATCACCGATATAAACGATATTATCATTCTTCAAGCAATTAGCTGAACGAACAGAAAGTTCAAGTTCATCAACTTTTCTGAGCAAGTTGCGATTAAACGGTAACTCTTCACGAATAGATTCTGCACTGCTTTCCGGCTCATCAAAATTGATAAACGGCTTCAATTGGTCTTGCAAAATGCGAGCTGCGTATGCAACTGCATCTTCAGGGCTTACAACACCGTTTGTTTCAACAATCATTGTCAACTTGTCATAGTCTGTAATTTGTCCTACACGCGTATTTTCTACCTTGTATGAAACTTTTTTAACCGGTGAATAAATCGCATCAATATTAATTAAACCAATCGGAGTATCTGTTTGCTTGCTGTTAACGGCAGAAACATATCCCTTACCGGTTGTAACAATTAAATCCATATTAATTTTTGCGCCGGCATCAAGTGTGCAGATGATGTGATCTTTGTTAATGATTTCAACATCATGTCCCGTTTCAATCATAGCAGCCGTAACCACACACGGACCTTCTGCTTTAAGTGTTAATGTCTTACTATTTTCAGAATGAACCGCAACAGCTAATTCTTTAATATTAAGCACAATATCCGTAACATCTTCATGAACACCCGGAATAACGGAAAATTCATGCAAAACGCCATCAATTTTAATAGCTGAAACAGCACCACCCTGCAAAGAAGACAACAAAATTCTGCGCAAGGCATTACCCAGCGTCAGACCAAATCCTCTTTCCAAAGGTTCAACCACTATTTTTGCCTTATATGAACCATCTTCTTGTGAAACCTGCAAGTTTGTCGGTTTAATAAGTTCTTGCCAATTCTTTTGAATCACGGTTTTATCCTTTTCTTTTAGTTATGTAATATATAGTTCAAAACACGGCAACAGACCTTAAGATAAGGCCTGTGCCATAAAAAATCAATTATACGCGGCGTCTTTTCTTTAAGCGACATCCGTTGTGCGGAATCGGTGTAACATCACGAATTGAAGTGATGGTAAAACCGATAACTTGAAGAGCTCTGATTGCAGATTCTCTGCCTGAACCCGGTCCTTTAACTTCAACTTCTAGAGTTTTCATACCGTTTTCCTGAGCCTTTTTACCGGCATCTTCGGCGGCAATTTGTGCAGCATAAGGAGTGGATTTTCTTGAACCCTTAAAACCTTGCGCACCTGCTGTTGCCCAAGAAACTGTATTACCTTGAGCATCAGTAATCGTGATTCTCGTGTTGTTAAAAGAAGAATCGACGTGAGCCACACCGGAAGTTATATTCTTTTTTTCTTTCTTTTTTCTTTGAATTGTTGCTTTTGCCATTTGCACTCACCTCACTTATTTCTTCTTATTAGCAACGGTCTTGCGCTTACCCTTACGAGTACGAGCGTTTTGTTTTGTACTTTGTCCGCGAACAGGCAAACCTTTACGATGTCTCAAACCGCGATAGCAACCTAAGTCCATCAATCTTTTAATGTTTGTACCAACTTCACGGCGAAGTTCACCTTCCACCAAATAACCGCTGTCAATAACTTCGCGAATTTTCATAACTTCTTCATCAGACAACTGACTAACTCTGCGATTAGCATCAATTCCCGACTTTGCGCAAATTTCTTGAGCAGACGTTCTACCAATACCAAAAATATAGGTTAAAGCAACCTCAATCCTTTTGGCGCTTGGAATATTTACACCAGCTATACGAGCCAAATTTAATCTCCATTTTATAAAATTAACACATTTAAAAAGTTGATCACCACTTTTCAAAATTAAGCGGATTATATAGCCTAATTTTTTAGAGTCAATAACTTTTTTCATTTTTTTTATTTTTGTGTGTTATATGTAGATTCAAGCTAGAAGCCGAACGATTATGAAGTAAAGAACGAGGAGTGAGGCGTATTCCAGTCAAGAACCTTCATCGGTCTATTGTTAATGCTGTTTTGGATAATATCCAACCTATATTGAGAAATCAAGTCGAAGTTAGTTTTCTTGGGCAAAAATTGACGCAAGATTTTGTTTCTGTTTTTGATTTACGGCTTGGGTATTTTTATAAAAAAAACTCTTGACATTCGCGTGGGGGGGGTAGAATGAATCCGTGTAAAATTTTTAGTTGTGCCAACATCAGTTATATTGACTTTTGCTTGCGCCGACTTTGTTTGTGCTGAGATTATTTATATTAAGGAGACTTTATTATGACATATACGCGTTCGGCAATCGGCTTATTGACCAGACAATATCGCTCGGTTTTGAAAAAATGCTTTTTGATTAACTGCGGACTATTTGCTTTAGGAGCAGTGGGTGCAGTAAGCTCAGGAGTCGCCAACGCGGCAACAACGTTGTCTCCGACACTCGATGCTTATCAATCAGAAGCGAAAGAAAATGTTATTGATAATGCAAAAACATATTTTGGTACCACATATGAATTAACTAAAATAACTGATTCTTCAATGGATTTGACGGGTAAAACCGTAATTGTGTTTAATGGCGAAAGATATTACTATACGACTCCCACTACTCTTGATGACGAAAAAGCGGCAATGTTGAGATATTTATCAAGCTCGACTGCTGTTGCGATGACAAATGAAGATGTATCTGATGATAATGCGGTATTCTCTATTAGTGGAACAAACTATACCTTTGATAAAAACAAATTACCAAAAAGTGTGTATACACTCCCTACAGAAGGTGCGTCCTCTTCTGATTATGATATCAAATATAATGACACATATTACAAATTTAATTTTAAGAATTCGAATGATATTGTAACATACTCGGCAGGAGAAAGCAGTAATTATAGTTTTCAAGCGCTTCAAGCAACAAGTGATGGATTGATACGCACAGATAAATACTACAATATAACAATCAACCCAAATAAAACAAGTCACAACAATGGTAAAATAGCTTGGGTATCATCATCATCTACCGGTAGTTATGCTAATGATTATGTTGCAGGATCAAATGTAACAGCCGGTGACAGTACCGTAACCGGTGCAATCCGTCTTAAAACTCAGCACAACGGTTCAGTGCCTGCTGCGGACAGCTGGAACAAATGGTTTACCTATACATATAACAAGCCAACTTCCCCGAGTTATTCCTTTACCAAAAATTATGTACAAAATGTATCAACTACAGCTGCAGGTACATATAATGCGTACAAAGTTCCAACAACCGGTAGGAATTCTAATGTTGTAACAAATGGTGAAAATTCAACAATATCAACAGGAAGTGCAAAAATCACAAACAAGACCTACGCTAATAATGTATTGAATGCTACATTTTCTCACAACTACAATATAATAAGCGGCAGTGCCATTCTCAACCAAGGGACAATTGGGGATGTTGTAGCTGATTTCGTTGGGAATAGAGTTACTGCAACAACAGGCAACCTTAGCGACCAAATTTCTGATGGTGGTGCTATCGCAAATATATCTGCAACTTCAGGCAAAACTGCCAGTATAAATTCAATAACAGGCGTTTTTGTTGGTAACTCAACTTCCACCTCTGTCAATATGTATACTGCTGCCGGTGGTGCAATATCTAACCATGCCATTTATGGTTTTTCAAATATCAATAGAATAGCAGGTGATTTTGTGGGTAATTCATCTCAGTTAGGAGGTGCAATATCTAATATAGGGGGGTGGAATTCAAGTAGCAATACCGGAAGAGCAACAATTGGTAGTATAGAAGGCGATTTTGTTGGTAATTCCTCTTATACTTCAAGTAACTACGGGGAGTCCAGGGGTGGAGCAATAGCAAACATAGCTCGTTGGGGATCTGCAATAATTGACTCTATTACAGGCAATTTTGTTGGTAATTCCTCTTATTATATGGGCTTCGATAAATCCGGCTTTGGTGGTGCGATATCTAACTATTCATCATCCGGTAGCTCTGCTTGGGCAACAATCGGTAGTATCACAGGAGACTTTATAGGTAACTCCGTCTCCGGTACATCCGACACCAGCGCTTTTGGTGGTGCGATATCCAACTATACAAATTCCAACGCAAAAGCCACAATTGGTAGCATATCAGGTAATTTTATAGGAAACTCTGCTTCTGGTTTAGGTGGTGCAATAGCTAACCATAATGGTTCTTCACTAATTAGCAGTATAACAGGAGATTTCATAGGAAACACTGCTCATGGTGGTAGTATGGCCAAGGGCGGTGCGATTTCTAACTATAACAGTGCTGTGATAGGTTCCATCACGGGTGATTTTATCAGCAACAATGTGTATGGCTTTGATGAAAGGACAGAAACAGGATCATGGGATAGTGCTTATAGCAGTGGATATGCATCTGGTGGTGCAGTATATAATGGATCAATCTCAAGTTCTAAATCTCAAAAAATTAGTAATGTAGTAGGTAATTTTGTGGGCAATAATGCCTCCTCTGTTACATCTGCTACCTCTTCTGGTTCTCATGGTTCCTCAAATTCTGAGTCATACTCATTGGGTGGTGCCATATCTAATGATACATATAGTAGCAGTTCATCTTCAATAATCGACTCAATAGAGGGTGACTTTATTGGTAATTATGCATCATCTGTATCTTCCGCTACTTCTTCTGGTTCTTCTTCTGATGCCGGAGCATTTTCTATGTCATATTCCTGGGGCGGCGCAATATATAATCGTAACAGCAGCTCTACTTCTAATTCAACAATTGGTCGTATTAATGGAAATTTTATTGGTAACTATGTTTCTTCTACGTCTACAGCTTCTTCTGCATATTCCACTGCGACTGTATTCTCCATTGAAAGCTCATGTGGTGGAGCTATATTCAATATTTCAAATTCTAACCCAGTAGTTTCAACAATTGAAAATATCGCTGGTAGTTTTATTGGAAACTATGCAATAACCTCTTCAAGCTCAGGTAAGGCATACGGTGGCGCTATATTTAATGGATATGTAAACGATAACGGATCTACGCAATATAGAGAAAATGCCATAATCACTCTTGGGGGCAACACTTTCACAGACAACTATGTTCAGGTTGGCTCAACTCAAACACCAAACTCCATCTACAACGCAGGTGTAATTAACATAGCAAACGGGGCAACTGTTACAATCAATGATGGTTATGACGGACTCGGTGAAGCACAACTCAACATCGGCACCGGTTCAAACTTCAACCTTAGCGTTGATAACGGCACACCCCAAACCGACAACCTCGGCACCGTAACCAACAACGGTAAAATCAACTGGGATTTGGACGTTGATTTGACGGGTGGAACTTCTGATAACATCACAGTTACTGGCGGTTCAATCAGTGGTACAAATTCAATCATAATCCATGCAATTAACCTGATGACAGATAAAGAGGGTGAAACGAATATTACATTTGCAAGCGGAAGCCCGATTGGAGCATATATATTATCTGCGACTATTAATGATAATATCTATTCTCCGGGAGGATTTGAATATACAGTTACATATAACAATTCAACAGGTGTTTTGACTTTCAATGGTGAAGGGCCGTTTGTGCCGAATGATACTACACTTGACCAGATGAAGGCGAATGCATCGACTGTTATGCCGACACTTGCGGGCAAATACGATTTAGCCACAGAAAAAGGTACTCATACCCGTTCAATCGTAATTAACAATACAACATACTACTACACTCCGAATGAAGATACTCAGGCTAAATTGAACATGCTTGATTATCTTGCAGGTTCAAGTACTGTTGCGTTAAAAGAAGATACATCAGCAACTGGAGATAAGTATTTATTCAAAGCTGGCGGAACCTATTATACCTTTGACACAAAAAAATTGCCAAAGAGCGGTTATGCGTGGAATCAGACGGGCAGATTGGTTAATTTGACTGAAGGTACAAGCAGTAATTATGATGTTGCAGTAAAAGACGAATCTACAACAAAATACTACAACATCACAATCGACCCGTCAAAGTCTAGCCATATTGGTAACAAGGTGGCTTGGACTCCTTCGGCAACTCAGCCAAGTGGTACTTGGACAAATTATATTGCAGGGTCAAAAGTAACAGTCAGCGGAGATGATATCACGGGAGCTATCCGCATAAAAACCCCTCACAACGGCACAGTAGGTGCTCGTAACACTTGGAACAAGTGGTTTACATACACTTATACAAAACCGACAGGGTATGATATTAAAAATCAAGCAGAAGACAGAATAAACGACACAATCGCTGCTGATGGTTCTAATGTTAAGAATAAAGTCTTTGCGGGAATATCCGGCGCATCAAATGGCGGTGCGATATATAACACTCAGAACAGGTCAACAGTCGATATCATAGCGGATTTTGTAGGTAACTCCTCCTCCGCCTTCTACTCCTACTCTTATGGCGGTGCGATATCTAACTATGCCTACTCCGGCACGGCGAGTGCAACAATCGGCAGTATCACAGGAGATTTTGTGGGTAACTCCTCCTCCTCCTCCGACGGCTCCTCTTCTGGCGGTGCGATATCTAACTATGCCGACTCCGGCACGGCGAGTGCAACAATAAGCAGTATCACAGGAGATTTTGTGGGTAACTCCTCCTCCGCCAATTCCCCCTCTTTGGGCGGTGCGATATATAACTTTGCCAACTCCGGCACGGCGAGTATCGGCAGTATCACAGGAGATTTTGTGGGTAACTATGCCTCCTCTACCTCCGGCAACTCTTATGGCGGTGCGATATCTAACTATGCCATATCCGGCACGGCGAGTATCAGCAGTATCACAGGAGATTTTGTGGGTAACTCCTCCTCCGCCTCCTACTCCTCCTCCTCCTCTTATGGCGGTGCGATATCTAACTTTGCCAACTACGGCACGGCGAGTGCAACAATCGGCAGTATCACAGGAGATTTTGTGGGTAACTCCTCCTCCGGCTCCGCCTCCTCTTATGGCGGTGCGATATCTAACTATGCCGACTCCGGCACGGCGAGTATCGGCTCAATAGTAGGCGATTTTGTGGGTAACTATGCAAAAACAACCTCAACTTCCTACAAAGCATACGGTGGTGCGATATTTAATGGTTACCAGTCATCAGGTACCCCGCAATACAGAGCAGGTGCTCAGATTACTCTGGCAGGCAACACCTTCACCGGCAACTATGTTGACAACAATGGCACAATTACACCGAACGGTATCTACAACGCCGGTGTAATCAATATCGCCAACGGCGCGACTGTTACAATCAACGATGGCTATGACGGACTTTCAAATGCCCAATTGAAAATAGGCACCTCTACAAATTCAGGTTCAAACTTCAACCTGAGTGTTGATAACGGCACAATCCAAACCGACAACTTAGGCAAAGTTATCAACAACGGCACAATCAATTGGGATTTGGATGTTAGCTTAACTGCTAAAAATTCA
>FLNY01000005.1_pt1 | contig 99112 bp, 84 predicted proteins | sample 1140381 | NCBI WGS metagenome assembly FLNY01 (sample SAMEA3878172, study PRJEB12797) | bioreactor metagenome | biome: Moose rumen | place: Sweden | collected 2011-10 | reverse complement strand
TTTGTTGTACCTTTGCCATGTCATTGATGATTTTGCTTGTCTTGATTTTGCAGCACTAAGGTAAGTGAAAAATCTGACATGACCAAATCCTGGACCGCTCGGCTCTGCCGCTTCGCTCGTCGAAGAACATTTTGTTGCCCAGGTACTTATAAAAAATATTAAACTAAAGTGCTGCGGAATTTAGGTTAAATTAATCCAAAGAGGCGATGGGAACATTCATTCTTGCAGCTATCATTATTTTTTTTGGTTCAGCCTTTGTTGCTGCTATTATCAACAAAATAAAAGAGAAGAAATTCGAAAAGGGATTCTTTCAGGAAGTCGTTAAAACCAAAAAGACATATAAGGGTAGCCTTACACGATATACGGATAAAATTGGAAGTAAGACCTATTTGCGTTATTTCATCAGTGGAAAGATGAATACACTTACTGATTTCATAACTACTGATGAGATAATTGTTAACAACTATCTTGTTCTTTTCGATGAGCAGCATAAAAAACTGGCCATCATCAAAGATATTATAAATCACGGAGTAATAACAACTATGAATTTCTCAGATCTGATTTCTTTGGAACCAGTGGAAATCTCAACTACAAAGAAAGTCACTCGTGGTGGAATATCTCCAATTGCCATTTGTGGCTATCGTTGGGCTAGTGTTACTACCAAAATGCTGAAGGAAGTAGAACGTATATACATTGAGATTAAGTACAACGCACATGAAAAAAAACAGTCTTATGAATTAACAGTCTTTGATGGTTTTGTGAAGGAAGATGTTTCAGAATATAAAAAGATAGTTACACGTGTTAACGAAACTATCAATAAGTTCCATGATGTAATCGCAAAGAGTCAATAGCAAAATCGAATATAAACAATCTATATATTGCTATAAAACATTCGAATAGTGCGGGCGCATCCGACAAACCCTGTGGGAATGTAGTGCAAATACTAACCCAAGACTGTTGAAAAACGATACGACATTGCCCAAAAGTTAGTACCTTTGCACTATGAATCGCAGCAACAATATAAATATGTACGAGGGATATGTACGAGGGACTTGCTTAGTATTTTCTTCCTTCCGGTGTTCTGGAGTACTTTGAAGTGACTGATTTCGCAGAGGCTCCAACGCAGGACAAAAATGTTCTGTACACAATGGAGCTTCACATCTATCTTGATGAACGCGACAACCGCACTCCTGAGATGAAAGGTTCTGTAAGTGATGGTTTCGGTAAAGAGTCATCCGTGGTTGACTTTCCCGTCCGTGATAAAAAAACGGTACTGCATGTTCGCAGACAACGCTAGACGATGCCTGACGGCAGAACAATATCAGTGAATCTCGACAAGAAGATACAGTTGACGCATCCTGGCACGCGATACTCGAAAGACTTCGCGCTTTTTTAAAGAAAGCGAATGGATAATGAGACTATAACGGCTCGCCAGATAGGCTACACATACATGATCAACAGCTGCACATAGGCAGAGAAACAGATGGACTTGTCTTTGACGTTGCAGACACCCCATCGTGAAATCATCGCCTTGTAATGGACAGCAGTTGGCTTCACGCCCATCTTCTTGGTGTGACGTTCCACCATTGGCTCTATGAGGGCTTTCAGTCTTCGTAGGGCATCGTCAGCCTGTTCCCTCGTCTTTAGCGGCAGCTTGTTATAAAAGTCAGCCCTACGCTTTTGGCTCTCGTAAGTTTTCTTACGTGTCTCGGCTATCCAGTCTCGGTGTTCCTCTATGAACCGTTGCATCTCAGACTTAGGCATTCCGATAGGTGCCGACACATGCACATCGCCGTTCTTCACAATACGCATCGACAGTCTCCTGGTTCTCCTGTATGTCACCTGTATAGCCATATCAATTTGTCATTAGTATAATCACACCACTTATGGCGATATACGCATAGACGATGTATCGGAAAATGCGATTGGGAATGTGCTTGGAGACGTAGGCTCCAAGTGTTGTGCCGATGATGACTCCACCAAGTCCAAAACAGTAGTCTGTCAGGACGGTCGTGGTGAAGAAGCCGTTGTAGGCACGAACAAAGGTCATCATCACATTGCCAATCAGGAAGTAAGTCTGCGCCATCGCCATATAGTGCTCCTTGGTGGGTTCCGACTGGATGAAATAGAGCACGGCTGGCGGGCCTTGCATGCCGAAGAAGCCTCCCATCAGTCCGCTCAGTGTTCCTGCACCAACCTGTACTTTCTTCGTTGTCGGCAGTTTTATCTTCTGACTGAACAGCGCAAAATAAATGCTGATAAGGATGAGAGCAACACCCAGGATTTGCTTCAATATGTGGTCTTCAATGCGGGTCAAAGCAAAGATGGCTATTGTCGATACAACAATAAACGTCAGCAATATCGGCCAAAGTCGTTTCCAAGTGACATAGATTCTCATTCGCCACACGATGACAGCCGAGGTGGTAATGGCCAGAAGTCCAGAGAGAGTTGTGGCCTCGCCGTATGTAGGCAGGAAGAACGGCAGCATTGTCATAATGAAGATGCCAAAGCCGAAGCCGGTAGTGCGCTGTACAAAACTGGCCCCGATGCTCAACAGGAATATGGCTATCACAACACTACTCATTATTTCATCAATTAATGGTCTCTGAAATACTCATACCCAACCATACGGCCAGAATGCCAAAGACAACACTTACGCCCAAATATAATGCCATCTGCAATGCATCGCCAGCCTTCATCATACTGAAGGACTCATTGGCAAAGGTGCTGAAAGTCGTGAAGCCGCCACAAAAGCCGGTTACGAGCAGCAGTTTCATTTCAGGTGAGACAATGCCTTTGCAGACCAGTCCTACAAGGAATCCAATAAGCAACGAACCGAGGATGTTTACGGTAAACGTACCCCAAGGCCACGATGCAACACTCATTCCAGATAACAGATAGCGGCATACAGAGCCGATAGCACCGCCTAATGCAACCAAAAGAATATTTCGTATCATACCATTCTCATTTACTTCACTAACTTTTTCCTATTCGGTCAAGAAAAAAAGTATTTCTCTACCATTGCTTGCAGCTGGTCTGGAGTAAGGTTGACGATACCTGTCTTCTCAATCAGCGCAAGCTCTTCTTTGTTCTTGCCTATGACGAACCTACGTTCCTTTCCATCAATCTCAGCTAGCAGATGATAGTTACCTTTGTATGCCTGCTCCATGCGGATGTTGGAAACCGAATGACCGTTCATTGAGAACTCAGGCAATTCAGATTCATCCCATTCTCCCCATGCTTTCAGATGGTCAATGATAGTAGTTTCCACCCTACCCGTCCATTCATCAGACACACCGTATTTCGTGGCAATCGTTCGGAACTGCTTCAGTGATGCAACCACATCGCGGATGATAGCATCAGGTCGGCGTATGCCGTTATCACGGGCAAACTGTACGGCATCGTCACGGGTGATGCCTTGCAACTTACCGCCAATCATCAGACAATGATCCTTATTGGGCAGATAGCCGCCTGTATCGAAGATATAGGTCATATCATAGGCTGGTGACAGCCGCCATGTACCTTGACGATCCATGATGAACGTGAAGTTTTTGTTGTGGTCGTCGGTATTATTGGCAAGGATGTTGAATACCATACGGCGATACAGTTCCTGGCAATCCACCTCTGGCAGATGCAACTTACGGCACACGGCAAAGAGTTTTTCGTAGGTGTCGGCTTCAGGATCCATCGCTGCTAATGTCTGCGTGTGCAACTTTTCCGTCTCGTTACGGTCAAAGCGTTTAGTCAGGAAATGGTTTGTCCCATCCACTTCAAGCAACCGTGACTCCATCATGTTGATACTTGCCGCTGTAGCCATTTCATAATAGGTCTGCTCCAGTTCGGCTGTTGAACGAGCCTTGTCGCCAAACTTCAAGATGTAATAATCCAGGTTCGGCTCCACGTCTATCTGTCCGCTACGAATCACTTCTGTTTTCCTGTCTATGGCAATGATTCCCTTTGGTTGACGACCGCCTGCAGAGGTGCCGACTGCGATCAACGATTGCAGAGTTAGCGACTCATCAGGCAGGATCCTAACGTGCTCTCGCTCCAGAGCTATCTTCTCAGCCAGGTCAGCTAATGCCTTGATGTCTATCTGACCAGTCATCGAACCTCGTTTTATCTATGGGACAAACTCCAAGGCGCCCATGCCTCGCTTTCCGATGAAGGCCAGTTTCTCAATCGAATTCACAATTCTTTCCGTAAGACGATTATCCCTGCGCCATTGCTCAAAGAGCATATTACCCCAAGCGTCGGGCAGAGAGTCTGCTATAAACGAAGGCAGTTTCTGGTAGATTCGCTCTGCCTCACCGAAGATGGCACGGGTACTGAGCGGATTGTGGATGGAAGCAGCCAAAGGTGCTATGTCCAAAGTTCCTTTCAAGAACTCCGGATTATACATGAAGAACGATGTCTTGCGGGCATCATGCCAAGCCAGTCGGCCAATCTCCTGCCCCCAAAGAAGCACTTTCAAAACCTCTGTCATTGTCTTTTATGTCTTACACGTTGTACCTTCTTATTCTTCTTACTATATAGATAGAGTGATTCCGGTTGCTCAGGCATCAGATCGTTCAAGTCATTGATACACCCTACTGCCTTCATGAGCAGCAGGAACGTACTCAACGAAATATTCGTTACCGTACCGTTCTCAAAGCGATAGACTGACAGCACAGACAAGCCTGCCATCTCCGCAACTTCCTTTTGCGTTATATTAGCCCTCAATCGGTATTCCTTGAATCGACTGCCAAGCATTTTCACCAGTTCTGGTGCTGAATAATCCGAAAAATCCTCCATATAACCTTACAATTATGTATTCTTAAACCTTAAACCTAATAATAATACATCAATACTGAATGTTTATGGCTGCAAAAATAAGCATTATTTTCCAATCATCCAAACTTTTTCGGGTAAATATGCGAATCTGAGGGTATCTTTTAACAGATGCGTCATAACCTGTATTCGGTCAAGAAAAAAACAGGTTTAAGGTTTAGGTTTAACCATGTATATATACATGCCTTCATAACCTCAATCAAACGTACCTGAATCACACGACGGGTTTAGTTTACTCCTTATATGTATATAAGCATCCATAAACTTAAACCTAAACTTTTCAGGGCAACTTTTTTTCTTGACCGAACATCTAATAAAAAATACCGAAAACATTCTTTAGTTCCAGTTATTATTCGTACTTTTGCAACTGCAGAAGTCGCAAAAGACAAAATGCCCGGATGAAGTTCCATGGATTTTCACGGAGGTACATCCTTCGATGTGATCACAGGGTTTGTCGGATGCGCCTATGTTTGTTCAGATAATATATTTGTTCAGAGAGCAAATATACAAATTTTTTCTGAAATATAGATATATCTGAGGGCAATATATCCAATTATTATAATTTTTTTTAATCAATTTTTTAATCAAACGACAAGAAGATAGCACAAAGACAACAAAAAGCCAAGTACCGCAGCGATACTTGGCTTTATTGCTATATGTTTAATGATTCCTATTTTGTATGTAAGGGTAGGGTGGGGTTAGTTTATACCGCTGATGGTGATACCCTCAATACCCTTGGCAATCTTGAGTATCATACCCTGAAGAGCCTTGCCTGGTCCACACTCTACGAAGTCAGTGGCACCGTCATTCATCATCTGCTTCACCTCGTAAGTCCATTTCACTGGAGCAGTAAGTTGAGCAATGAGGTTCTGCTTTATCTCGGCAGCATCAGTATGAGCCTTGGCATCTACATTCTGATATACAGGGATGCGTGGGTTCTGGAACTCTGTTGCCTCAATGGCAGCCTGTAACTCATCCTTGGCAGGCTGCATGAGTGGTGAGTGGAACGCACCACCTACAGGCAGTACAAGAGCACGCTTGGCACCAGCCTCCTTCATCTTCTCACAAGCAGCGTTGACAGCATCAATGTTGCCAGAGATAACGAGCTGACCAGGACAGTTGTAGTTGGCAGGAACAACGATGTTGCCCTCAGAAGATACTTCTGTACATGCCTTCTCAATAACGTCATCAGACAAACCAATGATAGCTGCCATAGTAGAAGGAGCTGCTTCGCAAGCCTTCTGCATAGCCATGGCACGCTTTGAGACGAGCTTCAGACCATCTTCAAACGACAGTGCGCCTGCTGCTACAAGAGCGGAGAACTCACCCAATGAGTGGCCTGCAGTCATCTCAGCATCAAACTGGTCGCCGAGGCAGATGGCAGAAATCACGCTGTGGAGGAATACGGCAGGCTGTGTCACCTTAGTTTGTTTGAGTTCTTCGGCTGTTCCCTCAAACATTATTTTCGTAATCTCGAAACCGAGAATTTCATTTGCTTTGTCAAACAGTTCCTTTGCTTTAGGATTGTTGTCATAGAGGTCTTTACCCATGCCCGTGAACTGGGCGCCCTGACCAGGGAAAACGAATGCTTTCATAGTTTCTGAAGTTATGAGTTATGATTAGTATATTCTGTAGATAAAAAAATATGGGTTATGAATTATAAGCCTTTTGTTTTGCTTTTAGCAATACACTCATAATCCATAACCCATAATTGATTACTTATAAGCGAAGTGAGCAATTATGCTTCCTCTGCTGCTGCAGGTGCTTCCTCTGCAGGAGCCTCTGCTACAGGAGCTACATTCTCTTCAGCTGGAGCAGCAACAACCTCTGGCTGTCCCTCTGCCTTTACTGTTACAGGCACCTCAACCTTTACTTCCTTGTGGAAGACAACGGTGGCAACATACTCACCTACAGTCTTGATGTCCTTCATGATGATGCGCTTGCGGTCAATCTCAATGCCCTTCTTAGCGAGCTCCTCAGCAACGGTGATTGATGTTACTGAACCATAGAGTACGCCAGTAGCAGAAACCTTAGCCTCAACCTCTACGCTTACGCCGTCGAGCTTCTTAGCCTCGCTCTGTGCAGCCTCAAGGATAGCCTGAAGCTTGTGAGCCTGCTGTTTGAGATTCTCAGCGAGAACCTTCTTTGCAGAAGGAGAAGCGATGACAGCCTTACCTGTTGGGATGAGGTAGTTGCGACCGTAGCCTGATTTTACGTTTACTATATCGTTCTTGTATCCAAGACCTATGATATCTTCTTTCAGTATAATTTCCATGTGTGTAATCCTCCTTATTTATTATTTCATCAAATCGGTTACGTATGGAAGCAGTGCTATCTGGCGGGCACGCTTAACAGCCTGTGCCACACGGCGCTGATACTTCAGAGATGTGCCGGTGATGCGACGTGGAAGAATCTTGCCCTGCTCGTTAAGGAACTTCTTCAGGAACTCAGGATCCTTGTAGTCAATATACTTGATACCGCTCTTCTTGAAACGGCAGTACTTCTTCTTCTTGGTGTCAATAGCCGGTGCGTTAAGATAACGTATTTCGCTGTTGTTCTCTGCCATGGTTTAAGCCTCCTCTTTTTTAGCAAGCTTGTTGCGACGCTTCTCAGCATAAGCTGAAGCATACTTGTCAAGCTTGACAGTCATGAAACGAATAACTTTCTCGTCACGGCGATATGCTGTTTCGAGAGTGGCAATAACTTCTGGCTCAGCCTTGAACTCAACGAGGTTGTAGAAACCTGTTGACTTCTTGTCAATAGCGTAAGCCATCTTCTTGAGTCCCCAAGCCTCCTCGTTCAGTATCTCGGCACCATTGTCTTTGAGCACCTTTGTGAACTTAGCGACCGTTTCCTTTGTCTGGTCATCAGACAAAACGGGAGTCAAAATGAAAACGGTTTCGTAATGATTCATCATTGTGAATTTGTAATAAATAATGTGTAATAATAATTTCGTTATGCGTTTGTTTACGCAAAATCGAGTGCAAAGGTACTACTTTTTTTTGAATTGACAAAAAAAATAAAGAAAAAAAACTACAAATCAGACTTTTAAGTGTGTTTTGTCTGTAATAGTTACTGAATTTGGCAGGGAAATGCATTGTGCCTTCGCACTTTTATTTGCCTGTTTCGGGAAAAGTTTGTAACTTTGCATCCTCTAATAGCATAAAAGAAGTGGATAATAAAAAGATAGAACCAAGCGGGCGCACGCTCGTGACAGAGGACTCGTCAGAGGAAATGTTTCCCGTGGTGGATGAAGAAGGAAACATAATTGATGCAATGACGCGCGGTGAGGCACATTGCGGTACGAAGCGCCTGCATCCTGTAGTGCATCTGCATGTATATAACAGTCAGGGAGCATTATATCTGCAACAGCGGGCAGATTGGAAAGAGGTGCAGCCAGGGCGTTGGGATACAGCAATGGGCGGTCATGTGGATTTGGGTGAAAGCGTAAGCGAAGCACTCGCACGCGAGGCTTACGAAGAGATTGGATTGCACCAAGGCGCATACGAGCCGCGATTGCTTAAGAAGTATGTGTATGAAAGCAAGATAGAGCGCGAACTGGTATATATATATACTACGGTATATGACGGCGTATTGTCGCCATCGGTCACGGAAACTAAAGGCGGACGCTTTTGGACGGCAGAGGAGTTGCAGACCAATATGGGGCATGGAGTGTTTACACCGATGTTTGAACAAGAATATCCGATGCTGCAATCCGCTAACTGAAAATAACAGATAAAGATGACGAAGAATAATTACAGAGTGCTATTATCGCTATACATCTTTATAGCGACTACGTTGTCGCTTACTGCGCAGGAAGTGGGCAATGCGATAACTACGGATACTTTAACCATAGATACATTGCCACGGTTGCCGTGGCCACAGTCATTGCAAGTGCGGCTTGACAGCATTACAGGCGAGGCGAAGATGCTGCAGACATCGCAGATGGGACTGTTGGTGTATGATTTGACAGACGACTCAGTCTTATATGCTCGTGATGAACGTCAGAACCTGCGTCCTGCCTCCACGATGAAACTGCTCACAGCCATTACTGCCCTTGACAGGTTGGGGCGTGATTATGAGTTTCGTACGCGACTGTGTTATACAGGTACAATCTCAGGCGACTCTACACTCACGGGTGATATATATATGATAGGAGGCATGGACCCGAAGATAAGCAAGGACGACCTGCGTACGTTGGCCAGTGCCATTCGCGAAGCAGGCATCGACACGATACAGGGTATGCTGTATGCTGACCGCACGATGAAGGATGCCGATATGTATGGCGAGGGATGGTGTTGGGATGACGATAATGCCATGCTTTCACCGCTGGTATATCAGCGTAAGGACAATATGCTTCGGGTGATGATTGATGTTATGGAAGAGGAAGGCATCGTGCTGTTAGGTCAAACGGGCGACAAAGCCTGTCCGAAGGGAGCGCGTACGCTGTATGAATTGACGAGACCGCTCGTTGATGTGCTCCGCCCCATGATGAAACAGAGCAATAACCTTTATGCCGAGAGCGTGTATTATCAGATCGGACTGTCGCAGGGCAAACCATCGACGGCAAAGAAGGCAAAAGCCGTAGAGGAAGTGTTACTGAAGAAAATGGGATTAGGCGATGCCATACATCGCTTTGCTGATGGGTCAGGTCTCTCATTATATAATTATGTGTCGGCAGAGATTGAAGTGGCATTCCTGCGCTATGCCTATGCGAGGAAGGAAATATACGACGTGTTATATGACGTGTTGCCGATAGCCGCCGTTGACGGCACGATAGATAAACGCATGGCAGGCACGCCAGCTGCAGGCAATGTGCGTGCAAAGACTGGTACGCTGTCAGGCGTAAGTAGTCTGTCAGGCTATTGTACGGCTCCAAACGGACACGTGCTGTGCTTTGCCATAATGAATCAGGGAGTAATGCGCACGGCAGTGGCAAAAGCCATGCAGGACAAACTATGCGTGGCGATATGCTCGGAAAACTAAGAAATAAGTAGGTGTACATAATTATTTATATGCACTGAACCTACGTCATCATGCAATACAAACATTAAAAAAATAATTATGCACGCCTACTTAATACTTTTTCTTAAAAAAGCTTTGCGTCTTCAAAAAAAAATATTAACTTTGCACACGAGATTTTGTATAAAGATCAAGTTCAGCCCCAATCGTAAAGGGGAAATTTAATCATCAAAACAAGTTCGCCGCTTATGCAGTAGGCGGTGCAGACAAAGCTTATGAAAGTATTAAAATTTGGCGGAACCAGCGTTGGTTCCGTAGAGAGTATTCTAAGTCTCAAGCAGATTGTAGAGAGGGAAGCAAAAGAACAGCCAGTCATCGTTGTTGTTAGTGCACTGGGTGGAATTACAGATAAACTTATTGAGACGTCGCGCCTCGCCCTTGCCGGCGATGAGCGTTACCGTGAAGAGTATGAGCACATCGTGGATCGTCATCATAAGATGATAGACACCATAATCACTGATGCGCAGGACAGGGAACGACTCTTCAACACCGTCGATGCGTTGTTGGAGCAGTTGCGCAGCATCTATTTCGGCGTATATCTCATACACGACCTTTCGGAAAAGACGCTCGATGCCATCGTGGCATACGGCGAACGCTTGTCGTCGAACATCGTGGCTACGCTAATCAAGGGCGCACGATGGTTTGACTCACGCAATTTTATCAAGACAGAAGACAAGCAGGGGCATCACGTGCTTGCCGCAGAGGAGACAAACCGCCTTGTAAAGGAAACCTTTTCCACGCTGTCGCGCATATCGCTCGTGCCTGGTTTTATAGCAAAAGACCATGTAAGCGGAGAGACCACAAACCTCGGTCGTGGCGGCTCAGACTATACCGCAGCCATACTTGCTGCCGCACTTGATGCAACAGTACTGGAGATATGGACCGATGTTGACGGATTTATGACTGCCGACCCACGCGTCATAAGCAGTGCTTACCCCATCAAGGAACTGTCATACGTGGAGGCAATGGAGCTTTGCAACTTCGGTGCAAAGGTCATTTATCCGCCTACGATATATCCCGTCTGTATCAAGAATATACCTATAAAGGTAAAGAATACCTTCAATCCCGATGCAGAAGGTACTACAATAAAAGAAAAGATAGAGGGCGACCACAAGCCAATCAAGGGAATATCATCAATCGACGGCACGTCACTGATTACCGTCACAGGATTGTCGATGGTAGGAGTGATAGGCGTCAACCAGCGTATCTTTACTTCGCTTGCGAAGGCAGGCATATCGGTGTTTATGGTATCGCAGGCTTCGTCAGAAAACTCTACTTCTATCGGTGTGAAGGAGAGCGATGCCGACGAGGCAGCCCGAGTACTCAACGAGGAATTTGAGAAAGAGATAGCCTCCGGTTCCATGTATCCAATGCAGGTAGAGTCAGGACTGGCAACCATCGCCATCGTGGGTGAGAATATGAAACGCACACCGGGTATTGCCGGCAAACTGTTTGGCACGCTCGGACGCTCGGGTATCTCAATCATAGCCTGTGCGCAGGGTGCGTCAGAAACTAACATCTCATTTGTGGTGAAGAGCAAGTTCCTGCGCAAGTCGCTCAACGTACTGCATGACTCGTTCTTCCTCTCTGAATATAAGGTGCTCAACCTCTTCGTATGTGGTGTAGGCACGGTGGGAGCAAAACTCATAGAACAGATACGCTCTCAATCGGAGAACCTGAAGAAAAACTCTGGTCTGCTGCTGAATGTCGTAGGCATTGCATCGTCGAAGAAAGCCATATTCTGCCGTGAGGGAATAGACCTTGCCACATATCGTGAACAACTCGATGCGTCAGAACCGTCAAACGCACAGAAACTGCTTGAAGGTATCATCGAGATGAATATCTTCAACTCGGTATTCGTTGACTGTACCGCATCCAAGGATGTGGCAGCGTTGTATCAGTCGCTGCTTGAGCATAACGTCAATGTAATAGCAGCCAACAAGATTGCTGCATCGGGGGATTACGACAGTTACATACGCCTGAAGGAAACAGCGAAGAAAAGCGGCGTGAAGTTCCGCTTCGAGACAAACGTAGGTGCCGGACTGCCAATCATCAGTACGATGAACGACCTCGTGAACTCTGGTGACCGCATACTGAAAATCGAGGCTGTATTGTCAGGTACGCTTAACTATATATTCAATGCTCTCTCTGAGGATACTCCGTTCTCTGAGACAGTAAGACAGGCTAAGGAATTAGGCTTTGCCGAGCCCGACCCACGTATCGACCTCTCGGGCATGGACGTAGTACGCAAACTTGTCATCCTCACCCGTGAGGCAGGCTATCGCGTGGAGCAAGCTGACGTGGAGAAAAACCTCTTTGTGCCCGATGAGTACTTTGAGGGAAGCGTAGAAAACTTCTGGGAGAAGCTACCGCAACTTGATGCTGGATTTGAGGCAAAACGCAAGGAACTGGCAGCGAAAGGTTGTAAGTGGCGTTTCGTAGCAAAGATGGAGGTAATAGGTGGTGATGGCAATGAAAGCGCAAAGGCGGTTAAGGTACGCACAAGCGTTGGTCTGCAGGAGATACCATCCAACCACTCTTTCTACGAACTGGAAGGCAGCAACAACATAGTTACCCTTACCACCAAGCGTTATAAGGAATACCCTATGCTCATTCAGGGCTTCGGTGCAGGAGCCAGCGTTACGGCGGCTGGTGTGTTTGCCAACGTGCTGAGCATTGCAAATATATGATTTTTTCAAAACTACCATACAAGGATTAACCGATGAAAACAATAATAATACTGGGCGACGGCATGGCCGATAACCCAATAGAGAAACTTGGCGGAAAGACGCCATTGCAATATGCCAAGACGCCATACATGGATATGTTGGCACGTCAGGGACGTACGGGCAGGTTGGTTACAGTGCCCGAAGGCTATATGCCAGGCTCAGAGGTGGCAAACACTGCCATACTGGGTTATGACCTCGACAAGGTATATGAAGGACGCGGACCACTGGAGGCTGCTTCCATAGGCTATGAGATGGCAACAGACGACCTCGCCCTGCGCTGTAACATCATCTGCGTGCGCGAGGACGGCACTATCAAGACCCATAACGGCGGCAATCTTACAACAGAAGATGCCGGTCCACTTATTGACCTGCTCAACGAGCGTATGGGCAGCGACCGCGTAAAGTGGGTGAAGGGAATACAATACCGACACCTCCTTATAATTAAAGGAGGCAGCAAGCATATCGTATGCACTCCGCCACATGACCATCCTGATGAGCAGTGGCGACCATTATTGGTGAAGCCAGAGGAGGGAATGGCTGACTACAAGGAGGAAGGCCGGATGACTCCGCAAGAGACGGCAGACCTGCTCAATGACCTTATACTGCGCTCGGTAGAAGTGCTGGCTGATGCTCCGCTCAATGTCGAAAGGCGTAAGCGCGGTGCTGACTTGGCAAACATAATCTGGCCGTGGAGCGGTGGTTACCGTCCTGCCATGCAGACACTGATGGAACAGTATCCGCAGGTGAAGTCGGGAGCAGTGGTCAGTGCCGTTGACCTTATCCGTGGCATAGGACATTATGCCGGACTCGACATCATAGAGGTAGAAGGCGCAACGGGACTGTGGGACACCAACTACGAAGGAAAGACGCGTGCGGCACTCGATAACCTGCGCACGAAGGACTTTGTCTTCCTACATGTGGAAGCGAGTGATGAGGCAGGTCATGATGGCGACGTGGATTTAAAGGTCAAGACGATAGAGAACCTTGACTCGCGCATGATAGGTCCGATATATGAAGAGGTGAAGACATGGGACGAACCCGTGCAGATAGCAGTGCTGCCCGACCACTATACGCCTGTAGAGTTGCGCGTACACGTAGGAGAGCCAGTACCTTTTATAATATATTATCCAGGCATAGAGGCAGACAGCGTACAGACGTATGATGAATACACCTGCGTGGATGGCGGCTATGGCATACTGCGTCTGCAGGAGTTTATGCAGTGCTTAATGCATAATTCATAATGCATAATTCATAATTCGTAATTCTTAATTAAAAACGATGAAATACTATAGTACAAATAAAAAAGCCCCTATGGCGACACTCGAAAAGGCTGTAGTCAAGGGATTGGCAGAAGACAAGGGCTTGTATATGCCTGAGCAGATAAACAAACTGCCACAGAGTTTTTTTGATAACATAGAGCATCTGTCTTTTCAGGAGATTGCATACAACGTAGCGTATGCTTTCTTCGGCGATGATGTGGAACTTGATGCCTTGAAGCATATCGTCTATGACACACTGGCATTCGACTGTCCGGTAGTGCCAGTCTCTGACAATATCTATACCTTGGAACTCTTCCACGGTCCTACGCTCGCTTTCAAAGACGTAGGCGCGCGCTTCATGGCACGTCTTCTGCAGTATTTCCTAAAGAAGGAGGGTAATGGCTCTGAGGTCAACGTGCTTGTAGCCACATCTGGCGATACTGGCTCAGCCGTAGCCAACGGTTTCCTTGGTGTAGATGGCATCAAGGTGTATGTACTTTATCCGAAAGGCAAGGTCAGTCCGATACAGGAGTGCCAGTTTACTACGCTCGGCAAGAACATCACAGCCATCGAGGTTGATGGAGTGTTTGATGACTGCCAGGCACTCGTCAAGTTTGCCTTCATGGATGCAGACCTTAACGCACACATGAAATTGACCTCGGCAAACTCTATCAATGTGGCTCGCTTCCTGCCTCAGGCCTTCTATTATTTCTATGCCTATGCCCAGATGAAGAAGCAGGGCAAGGCTGACCAGATGGTGATGTGTGTGCCTTCAGGCAACTTCGGTAATATCTGTGCAGCACTCTTCGGTCATGCCATGGGATTGCCTATCAAGCGTTTCATCGCAGCCAACAATGCCAACGATATATTCTATAATTACCTGCAGACGGGTGAATACTGTCCGCAGCCGTCAAAGGCTACGCTGGCAAATGCCATGGACGTGGGCGACCCTTCAAACTTCGCTCGCATTTATGATTTGTATAAAGGCGACCATAAGGCCATCACGAGCCTTATCAGCGGTGCTACATACAAGGACGAGCAGATACGTGAGACGATGCGTCAGTGCTATGCTGACACGAAGTATGTGCTCGACCCTCACGGCGCTTGTGGCTATCAGGCATTGAAGGACCTGCTTCAGCCAGGCGAGGCAGGCGTGTTCTGCGAGACTGCACATCCGGCAAAGTTCAAGGAGAAGGTTGACGATATCCTTCATACCGACATCGAGATACCACAGCGCTTGCAAGAGTTTATGAAGGGAACGAAGCAGAGCGTGAGCATGTCGAAGGACTTTGCTGACTTCAAGCAGTATCTGCTGTCGAAGTAAGCGAAGAAATAGAAAAATTGGATTCTATCAATTATAAAAATCAGTGGTTAAGGAGTCTTATTCCTTAACCACTGATTTTTTATGCTATCCGATTGTCAATAGCATTATTTGTCTGCTACGGGGAAGACGTAGAACTTACGTCCGGGCTTATAATCGAGCATCCATTGGTCGAGGATGATGTGGTCGTCAAGCGCGGTAATGGTGAGAGTATGTCGTCCTTTGGTCATCATCACCTCCGTCTGGCGCAAAGCCTGCTGGCGCAGTACGTTCTGCTTCCATCGCTCTGAGCGGTAAGGTTCTTTCAAAGAATACACCACAGGCTCGCCGCCATCGATGCTTACAGAATAGCGTATGTCGCCCTTATCGTTGGCTTGCGTTGGTATCAAAGCCGTGCGTATCACGGCCTTGCCGTTGCGTGAGGCATCGAAGTCGAATTGCAGCGATGCCCCTTTCTGTAGTGCTACGGCATTCATTGAGTGGCCGAGCATCTCCACTGTCTGGGCATAGCCAATCAAACGGTCGAAGGTAGAGGCGTTGCGCACCACGCAACCGTCGAGGCTCGTCTCGTTGATAGGACGGCTTTTCGTGCGGCGCAGCGTTACACTGTCTTCTATGGTGAAATCCCTGAAGACGGGAAGGTCGCGCGGATTGCAGTTCATCAGTCCTCGCCACTTGCCTCCGAGCATCTCGTTATACTGTCGTGTCAGAGCCTTTATGCGCTCCTGTGCTTCGATGGCAGCAAGGGTGTCGCTCGTCTGTGCAAGCAGGTGCTTGTGAGCCATGGCTGATGCAGCCTTTACGGGGTAGATGACGTGTGCAAAGTATGACGCTTGCAGGTTCTTATTCTGTGGCTGCGCCTGTTCTACGGTTCTTTCCAGAACCTCCCATTGTTCGAGGTAACGCTCCAGTTCGCCACCAAACTCTGTCTCGGAGAACTCCGTGCCTTGAGGCAACGACAGTCCTCTGGGGTATTTCTTCTTGTCCAGTTCGGTCTGCGTCCAGCCCATAAATTCTGGTTTTCTTATGGAACAGAGTTGGTAGAAGCGTTCCATTGCGGGAGCTATGCTCGTGGCAGTAGTGGTGCCGTACTGTTGCGTGAGCCACTGCAGCAGGTGCTTTCGCAGCGATGTAGGGCCTACGCTGTTGATGTTCCAAGCCATATCCATGGCGAGGGAAAGGTCGTAGGCCGCCACCTTCGGGTCGTGTACGTTGACTATCCAGATGCGTCGTGCGTTGTGGTCGTAGGCCTGGCGCAACTCGTTGTATATCAGTCCAGGCTGTGTTGTCGTCAGCCATAGATGGTCATGCGGCCGTCCCCAGTATGACAGGTGGTAATATACGCCGCCGCCGCCCTTTCGAAGCTGTTGCGTGGGGTCACTCAGTCGCGTCATGTAGCCATAGTTATCGTCGCACCACATCAGCGTGACATCGTCAGGCACACGCAGTCCGCGCTCGTAAATCTCAAGTACCTCCTTATAAGGGATGAACACCTGCGGCACCTTGTCAACCTGCTTGTCATAGTGCTTTGCGATGAGATTGCGCTGGCAATCTATTACGCTCTGCAGTCCGTTGAACTTCTCCTCCATGGTCTTTACGCCCTCCATCGAACCATCATGTATGCCACGCATACCTATCGTGAACAAACCCTCGCTGCCGCGCATCTGTTCAAGGCGCTCCGCCCAGTAATGCTCCACCTCCTTGCGGTTGGTGATGAAATTGTAGTCGCCACGCTTTTTCTTATCCCATTCGCCCACGTTGTTGCGCAGTAGCGGTTCGCAGTGTGACGAGCCGATGACTATACCGAAAGAGTCCGCCATCTCCTTATTGCCCTTTATGGCAAAGAAAGCCTTGGAAACCTCGTGCATGGCCGGCCACATACAGTTGGCACGCAGTCGCAGCAACAGTTGGAAAATGCGTTTGTTGGCCTGCGGTCCGATAGCCTTGGGGTATTTCTTCGACGGTCCGGAGGCGTTCATATTGTCGCCCCATACGAGCGTAGAGAAGTCCTCGTCGTTGATGAAGATACCGCGATATTCCACGCTCGGTGCCTGCGTGGTCTGGAAGGCATCGTCGAGCACGAGCCGGTCGCGACGCTCCGGCACCACGTCGCCCCACCATATCCATGGCGACACGCCCGCCGAGCGCGAGAGTTCGAGCAGTCCGTAGGCCGCACCGCGCCCGTTGTTGCCAACGATGATGATGCGCCCGTTGCGCACTCCGAGATAGAAGGCATCCTTCGTGTCCATCAGTCGAGTAGAAAGCACCCCCATGCGTTGCAACAGGGTGATAGTCTTTGCATCAGCCTCGTCGAGCTGAAAGATTTCTATGCCGTTAGCCTTGCCTTGTCGCTTGCTCTTCACCACGGCGGCAGGCATACCCGTCACCGCCTGCATATCGCTTGAAAACATCTTTGCGGCTGACTCTACCACGGCAGAATGACTGCCCACGATGGTCAGACTGACGGCTCGTGAGCCGTCAAACCATGTCAAGGCATCAGCCGTGAGCCATGCAGTCGTCATGCCCAATGCCACCACTATGCGTAGCAAAATATTATAATTCTTCATATTATCGGGTCAGGTTGGTTCTAAATAATAGTTTTGTCATTATTATCGGGTTTATCGTGATATTCCATTGTGTGAAATCATCAAAACACAGACAAAGTTACAAATAAAATACGAGAATAAAGCCTTTTTTGTCGTAATTTTTGCCGTAAAGCAGAAATAACGCTCCCATTGCCTTGCAATCGCTATCTGATTACCTTGTAATTGCTATCTGATTACACTGTAATCGCTATGTGATTACACTGCAATCGCATAGCTTTTACGAGGTAATTGCATAGCTATTACGATAGCACGTGAAAATGAGTGTGGTAGGCAGAGGTGAAGATGCTCGGCAGGAAGAAAACAAATCAGCGAGTGATGTAGTTGTTGACTGCATCGCTCGCTGGTGTGTTTTGCATCTTGTGTATGTCTATTTACTTTATGATGTCGCAGCCCATGTATGGCACGAGCACTGCCGGCACCTTGATACCCTCCTCCGTCTGGTTGTTCTCAAGGATTGCAGCAACGATACGTGGCAGTGCGAGTGCAGAGCCATTCAGCGTGTGGCAGAGTTCGGTCTTTTTTGTTTCGCTGTTGCGATAGCGACACTTCAGACGGTTGGCCTGATAGGTGTCGAAGTTGCTTACTGACGAAACCTCAAGCCAGCGTCCCTGCGCTTCGGAGTAAACCTCGAAGTCGTAGCAGATAGACGACGTGAACGACTGGTCACCACCGCACAGAAGCAGTATGCGGTATGGCAGTTCGAGCTTCTTGAGCAGTCCCTCAACGTGTGCGAGCATCTCCTTGTGTGACTCCTTAGAGTGCTCAGGCTTGTCGATGCGCACAATCTCAATCTTTGAGAACTCATGCAGACGATTCAGACCGCGCACGTCCTTACCGTAAGAGCCAGCCTCGCGGCGGAAGCACTGCGTGTAGGCACAGTTCTTGATTGGCAGGTCTTTCTCGTCGAGAATGACATCACGGTAGATGTTGGTCACTGGCACCTCGGCCGTAGGAATGAGGTAAAGGTCGTCAACCTCGCAGTGATACATCTGTCCCTCCTTATCGGGCAACTGACCAGTGCCGTAGCCGGAAGCCTGGTTTACCACTGTTGGCGGCATTATCTCGGTATATCCTGACTTGCGGGCTTCATCGAGGAAGAAATTGATGAGCGCACGCTGCAGGCGCGCTCCCAGTCCGATATATACGGGGAAGCCGGCACCTGTGATTTTCACACCGAGGTCGAAATCTATGAGATTGTATTTCTTAGCCAACTCCCAGTGAGGCAGCTTAGCGGCATCATTGGCAGGGTTTGCAGTCCAGGTGCCTACGGTGTCAGTACCGTCACACTCCTTCTGGTTGCTGCGTACCACTACGTTGTCCTCGGCAGCAGAACCCTCTGGCACCTCATCGTATGGTATGTTAGGTATCTGACAGAGCAGGTTTACGAGCTCCTGTTCGGCAGAAGCCTTCTGCTCCTCAAGTTCTTTTGACTTGTCTTTCAGCTGAGCCACGGCCTGCTTTGCCTGTTCTGCGGCAGCCTTGTCGCCAGACTTCATCAGTTTGCCTATCTCTGCTGCAGCCTTCTTCTGCTCTGCAAGGCAGGCATCAAGCTCCTGCTGAGCCTCGCGGCGCTTCTTGTCAATGGCCAGCACGTTGTCAATGGCCTCGGCAGCGCCATTGAAATGTTTCTTCTCCAGTCCCTTTATTACTCTTTCTTTCTCTTCTGTAATGAGTTTAAGTGTAAGCATCTTTTATCTTTCTTTTTCTTATTTTGTCTCGTCTGTAAGTGTGTCGGGGGCGCGTCTGGTATTCCTGACAGTTCTTTTTTACTTTGTTCATCTGCAAAGTTACGTTTTTTTTGCGAAATAACCGCATAAATGATTAAAAAAAACAACTTGGGCATTTAATTTCCGTAATTTGGTTATATTTTTATTCTGGCTGACTTGTAATTCGAAAATTTTATGTAAATTTGCATTTATGAAGATAGGTTACGATGCTAAACGATATTACCACAACCGCACAGGACTGGGTAATTACAGCCGTACGCTGGTGAGGGATATGACCGCTCTGTATCCAGATGTTGAGACCGCGCTGTATGATTGTGGTACGTGGGAGCGTACCTTCCGCCTGGGACGTAAGGCAGCGAGTGAGAACTGCGTATTGTTTCATGGGCTGTCTAATGAGTTGCCGCGCGACATTGTCAAGGCCGGCATACCGTCAGTCGTCACGATGCACGACGTAGCCTGGCGCACGTTCCCTGCTATGTATAAGCCCTGGGATCGACTTATCTATGACTGGAAATACGGTTGGAGTGCGCGCCATGCCAATCATGTGGTCTGCATCAGCGAGTCAACCAAGCGCGACGTGATGCGCTTCTACGAAGTACCAGAGGAACGCATAAGCGTCATCTACCAGCCAGTGCAGCAGATTTACTACACTACGATGCCACGACAAGAGGCCTTGCTGCTCGTGAGTAATACGTTGCCTTATCTGAAAGACCGACCATATATATTGACCGTGGGGTCAATCAATAAGCGTAAGAACCTCATGGGAATGGTAAAGGCCTACGAACGTGTCAACGATGCGGATAAGCCTGAATTCGTGGTAGTGGGTAACGGACGAGAGTATCGACGTGAGGTTGAGGCTTATATAAGGGAACGCAATATAACTGGCGTGCATATTGAGAGTAATATACACGACGGTAGGGTGTTGCAGGCACTCTATACTTGTGCCGAATGTTTGATGTACCCCTCATTCTATGAGGGCTTCGGATTGCCTGTGGTAGAGGCATCGCTACAGGGCTGTGCGGTAATAACGAGCAATGTGTCGTCGTTGCCGGAAGCCGCTGGAGATGATGCTCTGCAGTGTAATCCTGCATCGGTTGACGAATTGGCTGAGGCTCTGCGTCTGCTGCTGAGTGACAAGCAGGAGCGTCAGCGGCGTGCAGAACTGTCACAACGCTACTGTCGTGAGCACTTTGCGCCAGAAACGCTCAGTAGGCAGATGTATGAGTTATATGAACGGCTTGGGGCTGTATAAGTATGAAGGAAAACATAAAAGATATATTATATGAGGATAAGGGTAGGGCGCAGTTCCTGCGTTTCCTGCTTAACGGATGCTTTGCTGCTGCAGTACACTATGCCGTGTACTGCGTCTGCCAGCTATGGATAGAGGTCAACGTGGCTTATGCCATAGGCTTTGTAGTCAGTTTTCTCATAAATTACTATACCACGTGTCGGTTCACATTCCGTCAGCAGCCTACATGGCAGCACTTCTTGGGCTTTTCTGGTTCCCATACAGTGAATTTCATGCTGCACGTGGTACTCTTCTGGTGCTGTATGCAACTGGGCGTGCATCGTCTTTTAGCACCAGTGATTGTGATGGGCATTGCCATGCTGGTGCAGTTCTCTATACTGCGGCTGGTATTCAAAAAGAAATAGGAAAACATACATAACTCTGCATGAAAACTAAATAACAACAACATGACACAACGCATAATAATATCAGATAACCTTGAGGCTGACCTCGCGGCAGCAATAGCAGACTGCGAGCACGACCGCACCTTCGTTCTTACAGACGAGACCACGCAAAGCCTGTGCTGGCCTGTGGTTAGTGGCTTCGACTTCCTGCGTGAGGCAAAAGTGATAACCATTGGTGCCGGCGACATGGAGAAGACTCTTGACTCTGTAACTCATGTGTGGCACGAACTGCAACAGGGCGGTGCCACACGCCACTCACTGCTTATAAATCTCGGTGGCGGCATGGTCACAGACCTCGGTGGCTTTGCTGCAAGCACTTTCAAGCGTGGCATCAATTTCATCAATATACCCACTACGCTGCTCTCTATGGTGGATGCTTCGGTGGGAGGAAAGACAGGTTTCAACTTCGGCGGACTGAAAAATGAGATTGGTGTGTTTAATGATTCACGCTATGTCATACTCTCTACGGAGTTTCTGCGTACGCTTGATGACAGAAATATGCGATCAGGTTATGCCGAAATGCTGAAGCACGGGCTTATCAACCGACAGACCAAGGCTATGTGGGAGGAACTCGTGACGTTTGACATTACGGCACCTACATCTGCTGATACCAGCGAACAGCAGCAGGCTCTCAGACAACTGCAGCGTATGGTGGCAGAGTCTGTGGCTGTAAAGGAGGCTATAGTGGAAGAAGACCCACACGAACACGGCATACGAAAGGCTCTTAATCTGGGTCATACCATGGGTCATGCTTTTGAATCGTGGGCAATGAATCGCAAGCAACCAGTGCTGCATGGCTATGCTGTCGCTTATGGTATAATCCCCGAACTATATCTCGCTGTCACGAAGTGTGGCTTCCCTACGGATGTGATGCGTCAGGCTGTAAGCTACATACGCGAGGTGTATGGCGTGTTGCCGATAACGTGTGACGATTATCCTGAGTTGCTGCGGTTGATGACGCACGATAAGAAAAACGTGGCAGGGGTTATCAATTTCACCTTGCTCGGTGGTATAGGTGATATAATAATAAATCAGACTGCGACAAGGGAGGAGATAGAACAGGCACTTGATTTCTTCCGCGAAGGGGCGTAGTACAATTCTTATGGTGGTAATAGAACCCGCCTTAATTCATAATTCGGCGCGAATATTCTCTATAGGTAGGTTCTATAGTTTAAACAGTGGTAAGTATAGAATCCACTAATACATAATTTTAGAAAAGCATGGGTATCATAAAATCAATATACGGCAAGACACCCGTATGGGGAGAGGGATGCTATTTCAGTGAGACGGCAGCTATTATAGGCGATGTTAGAATGGGTAAGGAGTGCTCGGTATGGTTCAGTGCTGTAGTCAGGGGCGATGTGGCTCCGATAACGATGGGCAACCGCTGCAATGTGCAGGATTGCGCTTGTGTGCACGTGACCAATACCACTGGTCCTACAATAATGGAAGACGATGTGACTATAGGACATAATGCTACTGTACATGCCTGCACACTGCGCAAGGGGTGTCTTGTAGGCATGGGGGCGACGGTGCTTGATGGTGCCGATGTAGGTGAGGGAGCAATAATTGCTGCCGGAGCATTGGTATTAGGAGGTACGAAGGTAGGTGCCCATGAGATATGGGGCGGTGTGCCTGCGAAGTTCATAAAAAAAGCCCCCGTAGGAAAGGCGGAGGCTTACGCTGCACACTATGCACAGTATGCGGCAGATTATCTGAAAGAGAAGGAGTGAGTGTACTAATCAAATAAGGCTTAGTCGTCTTCAAACTTCAGACCTTCTTCTTTGTCTTTCTTGTAGTAGTCAGAGAGCATGCCGAGGAAGGTGGTAATCTCCTTGACTGCCGCTTCGGTGCTTGCACTGACCTCTTTGTGTTGTAGGCGTAGCATCATCACACCGTATAGCGCGTTGAGACATGTCTCTATCTCGCCAACGTCCTTGCTGCCCTTCGAACGCAACTCAACAATAAATGGAAGCACCTTGTAGTATTCGGCACTGTAGAAAGGAAACTTAGGGGACTGCATCAGCATCTCGTGCAGTTCTGTCATCTGCTGGGTTACAATCTGCAATATCTGTATGTGGCCTTGCTGCGTCTTGCCTTCCTCGCGCATCATGCGTATCAGGTTGCCATACCAGTCAATCATGTCTTCGCGTTGCTCGTCTGTCAGTTCAAAGCGTGAGATGTACTCACGCTTGATAAGTGAGAGGTCAAGGCCATAGGCACGTATGATGTCCTCCACCTGCCACATATAGAGCAGGTATTCAGCTATGTTTGTCTTGCGTAGTTGCTGTGATATAATCATTAGTATATTGAGAATAAATTAAATGCCGTACCGATGAAGATAGCGAAGGAAAAGACCATCACTATCGAACCGATGATGCGGTTGATGATAACTATAGTGTCAAGAGAGAAAAACTCGCGCACCTTGTCAACAAGCCATGTCAGTCCATACCACCATAGCACTGCACCGCCTGCGATGCTTAGATAGCCCAGTGACATCTCAATAGGGTGATTGGGGATTACGAAGGCAAACTGAGCGAATGTAGCGAGGAAAAGAAATATAATCAAGGGATTGGATACCGTGACGAGAAATGCCGTCACGAAATTGTGTAGTAAGGTTCCCTTCTGTTTTTTCTTGCTTTCATGTACGTTCTTGCGTGGGTCACTGTTGAAACAATAAAGTCCGAAGCAGAAGAGCAATACACTGCCGAAAATCTGCAAGAAGAATTTATTTTGCGGAGCATCAATGAGTTCCATTACGAAACTCATACCGAAGCCTGTGAGCAAAGCATAGAATAGGTCGCTTGCGGCAGCACCCAGTCCGGTTACAAAACCATACCAACGGCCTTTGTTCAGTGTACGCTGTACGCAGAGTACACCTACAGGACCCATCGGGGCTGAGCAGATAATGCCCACGATCATTCCTTTTACTATTATATCGAGAAAGTTAAATGGCAGTGTAAACATTCGGCAAAGGTACTCATTTTTTTTATATTATACAAACTTTATCTGGCAAAATCTGTGTGCAGACGCTATGCTTCCCTTAATTTCTGTCTTGTAAGCAGACATCGCAGTGACCGCAATCTTCTTTTGTTTCTTCACCGAAATACTCCATGAGCATACGCTCGCGGCAGGTGTCGTTCTCGTTGATGTATTGCAGCATACTGTCAATGTGAGTTTTCAGACGTTGTCGAGCATCTTCGTATATTTCGTGGTCAATCTTTATGTGTTCGGCATCGGTACGCTGTCGCAGGTATGTTATGATTGGTATCTGCCTTGGTGGTAGATAGCGTATGACGCGTCGCTGGGCGAGGGATTTTAAATCCTGATGTATCGCCTCAGTCGTCAATGCAGTCTTGCGGCATAGTAGTGAGAAATCAATGAAGGTCATGTCCGTGAACAAAGTGCCGTAGTTACGTAGTAAGGCATTTATGATTTTCTCCTCCGTGTGTGATAGGTTCAAATCGTAAAGTTCGTAACGAGATGTGGTTATGATAACACGTGCTCTGTCAGTATGGTCGTGTTCGTAATTTATGTAGCCTGCATTTTGAAGTATGGCGAGTGCATGTTCCAAGTGGGTAGGGTAGTGCTTGAAACGCCTGCAAAACTCTGACTCGTTAAATTCATATCTTACTCCCTCGCCGCAGTTTATGGCAAGTTCAAAGTAATATGCCAGGTGCTCATAAACTTGTCTGATGTATTCTTTTGGAGGGAACGTTGTGTTTATTCGTTTCGTCAGAGCCGAAGTGTCAGAACCATTGCACAGCAGTACGGCATACGCTCGTTCTCCATCTCGTCCTGCACGCCCAGCTTCTTGGAAATAAGCCTCGATAGAATCTGGACAATCCATGTGTATGACTAATCTGACGTTGGGTTTGTCAATGCCCATGCCAAATGCGTTGGTGGCAACCATAATGCGTACTTCGTCTGCCTGCCATTGATCTTGACGACGTTCTTTAATAGAAAAGTCAAGTCCTGCGTGATAGAAGGTTGCACTTATGCCTTCGGCGTTTATCATGTCAGAAAGCTCTTTCGTACGTTCTCGGTTGCGTGTATATACAATGACGCTGCCATCTACGGAGTTGACGATGTGCATCAACTCGCGAAACTTGTCTTCCGTGTTTCTCACCACGTATGAAAGGTTCTTGCGCCGGAAGCTCATGGAGAGCACATTCCAATGCTCAGCATCTTCTGGCTCGATGCTCAGACTGCGTGTTATGTCCTTGATTACCTGTTTGGTGGCAGTAGCTGTCAATGCAAGGACTGGCGGTATAGTGAAATGGTCAGAGTTATTCTTGTTTGCCTGCGTATCAGCGTGGTCAAGCAGTATCTGCAGCAATTTGCTGATTTGCATATATGAAGGTCTGAAGTCATGTCCCCATTGTGATATACAATGGGCCTCGTCAACAACGATGAAACACACTTTCATATAATACAATTTCGCAAGAAAAAGCTTGTTAGATAGTCGCTCAGGAGAGATATACAGAAATTTCACAGCACCAAAGATGGTGTTGTCGAGTATGCGTTGCACTTCTTTGTGTGATAGTCCGGAGTAAATGGCTTCGGCCTTGATACCTCGTTTTTTCAGATGCTGTACCTGGTCTTTCATCAGGGCAATGAGTGGAGATATCACAATGCATACGCCATCCATGACGAGAGCTGGCACTTGGAAGGTGATGCTCTTGCCACCGCCGGTAGGCATGAGTCCCAACGTGTTCCTGCCTGAGCCAATACTGCGTATGATGTCGAGTTGTATGCTACGGAAACTGTCGTAGCCAAAATAGCGTTTTAGCGTTGATAGATATGTTTCATCACTGTAATTCATAATACATGAATGTTTTTTAAGGAATGATGATGTGACGCATTATGAATTAAAATGGATATCTTCTATCTGTAGCTGTACGTTACCTCTTTTATATATGTTCTCTTCAATGGAATAAAGTATGCTGAACGAACGGCGTGACTTTATGTATCGTGCTGCGGCTGACTGCCCGAAAGCTATCCCATTCATCACTGTCGGTGATTTTGAATCAACCAACTCAAGTTTGATGTGCTCCTGATGCCTGCCTACCACCTTTGAAGTCCCGAAGTCATACACTCCATTTGTTACGAATATAGGCTTCGGGTTGCCTGGGCCGAAAGGAGCGAAGCGTTTCAAATCGTGTAACAATCGTTTGTTTATGTCGTTGAAATCAATATGAGCATCAGCATTAAGTGTGGGTACGGTCTGTGTAGGATGTATATGTGCTTGCACGTACTCTTCAAATCGTTGTTTGAATAACGCAACGTCTTCCCATTTGATTGTCAGACCGCAGGCGTAGGTGTGTCCACCGAAGTTAATCAGTATGTCTCTGCAACTTTTTACTGCTGCGTAAACATCGAATCCCGCTACGGAGCGTGCTGAGCCCACGGCAAACTGTCCGTCGCGTGTCAGTACTACCGTAGGACGAAAATATATATCGGTGAGTCTCGCTGCCACAATGCCTATTACGCCTTTCTTCCAGTTTTCGTCATATATAACGATGCACTGTTTGTGCTCCTGCTTGTTAAGGCGAGCCACGATACCGTTGGCTTCTTCGGTCATTTGCTTGTCAATGTCTTTGCGTTGCTCGTTGTATTCGTCAATATTCTTTGCTATGTTGAGAGCGGTTGTAGGGTCACGCTCTACGAGTAAGTCAACAGACAACTTGCCGTTCTCCATTCGTCCAGAAGCATTGATGCGCGGACCAATCTTAAACATAATCTCGCTCATGCTTATCTCGCGTCCGCTGAGTGAGCAGATCTCTATTATTGCGTTTACTCCTACGGATGGCTGACTATTGATTTGTTTCAGTCCGTGATATGCAAGTATGCGGTTCTCGTCAGTCACTTCAACCAAATCTGCAGCGATGCTTATTGCACAGAGGTCAAGCAGCGGAGTGAGTTTAGAGAAAGGAATACCATTGTTTTTTGCAAAAGCCTGCATTAGTTTGAAACCAACGCCACAACCGCAGAGGTGCTTGAAAGGATAACTGTCGTCTGTTCGTTTTGGGTTAAGTACAGCCACGGCAGGTGGTAGTGTGTCGTCAGGCATGTGGTGGTCGCAGATGATGATGTCTATACCCAGCGTTTTTGCATAGGCTATTTCCTTGTGAGCCTTAATTCCGCAATCAAGCACAATGACAAGAGAAACGGATTGTGCCGCTGCATATTCCAGACATTTCATGCTGAGGCCGTAGCCTTCGTCGTAGCGGTCGGGGATGTAATATTCTATATTACTATAGAACTGTTTTAGGAATTTATACACCAAAGCTACAGCAGTACATCCGTCAACATCATAGTCACCGAAAACCATAATGCGCTCTTTGCGCCCGATTGCATCGTTTAGACGATCTACGGCTACGTCCATATCGCGCATGAGGAATGGATTTATCAGATCGTTGAGTTGTGGACGGAAGAAACGCTTTGCTCCAGACTCGGTTGTTATTCCTCGCCTGATGAGTTGTGTAGAAAGCACAGTAGATATGTTGAGTTTAGTGCTCAACTCCTGTGCCTGTCGCTTCGTCTGTTCGTCTGCTTCGTATGTGTTCCATTCAAAATGCACTGGCTCGTATTCCTTTCTGTCTGGTAGCTTCTACTTTTTCTTAACATTGAATTTCGTTATTTTCCCCTCTGGCGTTACTTCTATCGTAACTGCATACTTTGCGTATGTCTCAAGCGAAGCCTCCGTACGCTCTATATTCTGTTCGGCATCAAATGTTGCCACGAGGTTTGCAGGGTCAGAACTGCCTTCTACTCCCTTGCTTACCTTGAAGGGATCGAGTATGTGCCAGTTCATGTTGGTTATGTCTGACTTGTATAGTTTGTTCATGAAACTTATGGCGTTCTGCTCGGCATCGCTCGTTACTGTGCTGCATAGTTTCTCGTCATTATGGGCATTGATAGCTTGGAAGAAGCGTTTGCATATATCGCGTGTTGTTGTCTTCTCCTGTGCAGTCACTTCCTTGGCTTTTTTGTTGTCGAGGTATTCCTGTGCCATGGCGGCGCGTCGGCTGTCAGGGTGTATCTTCAGATATTCTGCATAGGCTTCTGGTGTCCCCTTGCGGTCGGCGGTGCTGAAGTCTATCGAGTCGATGAGGTCTTCGGCTTCGCCCTTGTGCAGTGACTGTGGGTGTGTCTTGATGAAATCAGCCAGTTTGCTCTTGGAACCGCTTGCCAGAGCATTGCTCCAGTCTGCATCTTCCTGCGTCAGCACGGTCAGGCGGGCATTGACTGAGTCGCGGTGCTCCTGTGGCGCATCGTTAAATTCTACGAGGTAGTCTTTCAAGTCCTGCACGTTAGTACTCAGCATTGCTTCCTCATATCGTTGTTGTTCGCGCTTCTCGCCCGTAGCGTTGCTCCATAACCAGTATGCTACAATACATACCACCAGTGCTATGATAAACGACAGCATCATTATCAGTCCCTTGTTTTTCTTCGGCTCATCATATTGTGACGATGTGCCTCTGTATGGCGGAATGGTTAGATTGTCGTCGTCGTACTTCCGCTTGTCGTCGGTTTTATTGTCGTCATAAGCGTTTTCATCGTTTACGTTGCTTTCGCTTATCTCGCTTTTTGTCCCCTCGTTCTGCTCGCCAATGCTCCACTGTAGTTGCTGCTGCATAGGCTTTGCTGCAGTGTCGTTTCCTTTTTCGTCGATTGATGGCGTAGCAGCTACGTCAACATCGTTCTTGTCCTCATTGACGATGTCGCTATTGTTATTGCTATTGCTATTGTTGTCGAATACTATGTGTCTATAAGAATTGATTGCAGGATTGCCGGCAATCTTTATTCCGCAACTGGGGCATATAGCCGCCTGATCGCTTACTTGGTGTCCACATTCCGGACAAGAAATCAATGCCATTGTTGTTATTTCAGAGTTATGAGTTACGTGTTGAGTTGTTATTTACGTGTTGTAGCCATGCATCATGGCTCTCCCTTGCGATGACGGAAGCGCAGTTCGCGTAGTTTATGCTCTCCCATGAAACGGCTTTTGTCAACATGGCCATTGATGCCGTGCAGGTGTCCGCTTCCTGTGTATTGCCACATGGTTACGTCGCGTCCGTCAGCCAGTACTGGCTCGCGTGAGGAATATTGCGCAATCATAAGCAGGTAGCGGTCAAGCTTGCCCTGAAAGTGCTTATTGTAGAAGTTTGTTCCTACATAAATCAACGGACGCTGGCGGTAAACCTGTTCAATCATGTCGAGAAACTTGAAGAGCGAATCGCAGAGAGCCTCGGTGCTGAGTCCGCCCGTCACTTCTACGTCAATCATCGGGATTAGGTCTTGCTCGCTCGGCTTACACTGAGCAAAGAAGTTGGCTACCTGCAGTTCCTGGTCAACCGTGGGGCGGTAGAAATGGTATGAGCCGACCTTCAGTCCGTAGTTATGCGCTGTAAGAACGTTGTTCTCATACGTAGGGTCTATGCGTGTGCTACCCTCTGTGGCCTTGATATATACGTAGGCCATCTTTGTGCCTGTGCCTACGGTCTCCCAGAACACCTCGCCCTGATAGTGTGAGATGTCGATTCCGTGAATATGTGAGCATGTGTCCTCACACTCGCTGTATTGTGACTGTGCTGCGGCAGTGGTTGCCATGAACGTTGCTGTAAGTGTGAGTAGGGAGTATATAGTTTGTTTGAATTTGTGTATGCTGTATATCATACGTGCAAAGTTAGTAATTTTTTCTGAGAAAAACAAATGTTTTTGTTTTTTTAATATAACGTATGTACATGTACGTATTAGATATAGGCGAAAAAAAGAAACAAGCGTTGTTTGCTTGTTTCTTTTTGTACACCCTCAGAGGCTCGAACTCTGGACCCACTGATTAAGAGTCAGTTGCTCTACCAACTGAGCTAAGGGTGCATTGTTTGTTTTGTTATTTACTTGCTTTTCGAAAGCGAGTGCAAAATTACTAACTTTTTTTGTAACCTCCAAATATTTGCCAATAAATTAACTTTGGTTAACATATATAGGGTTTAATTTTGCTTTTGTTTGCATATTGATGCTTTTTCAAAGGTAATATGTGGTGACTGTCTTAATGGTGGAAACGGGCATCAGGTTGAAGGCGCATGACTGCCAATAAGACACCAAAAAAGCCGCTCCGACGTGCTGTTCCTGCACGCGTGGCGGCTTTCCCGGTTTTATTGAATAGGTTTTGTGTCATACACAGTGTATTATGCTGTGCGGCGTCGGCGGTCGCAATAGCGCTCGCACTGCATACAGATATCGTAGCCCAACAGGGCTCCGAGTATGAAATCCTCTTCAGGCGACAGCTCATTTAGCGGCTTCACTACAATCATGCGGATGACATTGAGACACTCCTCGCGTCCGAAGAACAGGTTGACGTTGTCGCCCGACAAAGGCGAGATGACGTAGTCGATACCCTGACGCTGCAGACGTTCCACGGCATAGCTCATGTATTTCTTGTGGAAGGTGTAGAGCACCATACGGCGCACGCCCTTCTTGTACTCATAGATGTGGTTCATGAGTACGCGCATTGGTGCATCGGCACCGAGCAGAGCGTCATTTTGTGTTGTGTCGTGTGACTGACAGTAAGTAGCGTTGTGTGAGTTGTCGTTGTAAGGAATCATATTTTGTTATTCGCTTGTTGTTTTTATTACAGGGCTGGAGTGATGGCTACCACCCATGTATCTATACGCTCAGGTGTCTTGCTCTCCTCATTGTCGTTGTCGAGGGCGAGACCTACGAACTTGCCGTCAACCACGGCCTCAGAGTCGTCGTAGCTGTATTCTGAAGCGTCAACAGCTCCTATGATGTTTGCGCCAGCCTGCTTGGCAGCGTTGTAAATCTCAGCCATGCCACCGCAGAAGGTGTCAGAGTAGGAGGCAGAGTCGCCGCAGCCGAAGATTGCGACGGTCTTGCCGCTGAGGTCAGCAGCCTTCAGGGTGTTCAGTCCGTCATACCAGTCGTCCTGCACTTCGCCTGCACCCCATGTTGAAGTGCCGAGAATAAGGTTGTCGTTTTCTGCTATCACGTCGGCTGTCAAGTCGCTTACGTTAATTGCCTCAGTGTTGAGTTTAGCGGCGATGTCGCCTGCTATGCCCTCGCACGTTCCTGTAGAACTGCCGAATACTACGATTGTCTTTTTCATTTTGTTTTTTTGTTTTTTTTGTGGATTATATAATTCCAATGTATTTTATAGAATTCGAGTACAATTGTTATCGCACGTCTCTGATTTGCAAGTGCAATGCTATCGTACGAAGCAAATAGTGCTTGTCATTCGTAAGAATGGGGCACGTCTCTGATTTGCAAGTGCAAAGTTACAACTTTTCCCTATTCTCCGCAATACCTAAAAATGATGATTTTATTACTGTGCAATGTTATAACGCACTCATGCTAACGTGAAAACAAAAATAAAGTAATCGCACTCTGATTACTCTGTAATCGCATAGCCTTTACAAGGTAATCAGTATGCGATTGCAGGGTAATCAGAGTGCGATTGCAAATATTTGGAAATGAGAATGTTATTACAGGCCAATCTTATTCAGGGCCTTGTTTGTAGCCTCATTTACCTTCTCGTTGGCCTTCTGTTTGGCAGCGTCAACCTGTTCGTTGGCTTTCTGCTTGGCAGCGTCAACCTGCTCGTTTACTTTCTGCTTGGCAGCTTCCTTGGTCTCCTCCACTTTCTTGTCGGTAGCCTCCTTCACCTCGCTTGCTGCCTGGTTAGCGTCAGACTTCACGGCAGCTGCAGCCTGATTTGCCAAGTCAGCTATGCTTGTTGACTGCACGGTGTTTACTAAACCGTTGATGGTCTCATTGCCGCTTGCAATCTGCTTCACCTTGTCAGCGTTGGCGTTGATGAACTCCTTAATCTTTGAGGCATACTCCTTGGCCATAGCAGTGTCGCCCTTAGCTATGAGAGCAGCGATAGTCTGCTGTGCCTGCTGTGCCAGAGCAGTCATGGCGGCAGGGTCGTTAGCGTTGAGTTTCTCGTTAAGTTGGTTTACGAGAGCGTCAGCATCGGCTACGAGGGTGGTGTCTTGAGCGAGAGAGTCAACGAGTTCAGCGTTTTCTGCAGTCTTGTTGCCGCATGAAGCGAAGCCTATGGCAACGCATGCCATAGCCATGATGAATAGTTTTTTCATAGTTCTTTTCTTTTTAGTGTTTTGTTTTGTTAGTGATTATTCTTTATGATTATAGGCATAATCCATAATTCATAACAGCCATCTTGTTAGTGAGTGGCGAATTATGAATTATGGATTTTGCATTTAGAGTTTATTGCAGTTCTGCCAGTTCGATGACTTTGTCAACGGCAGCCTTTAGTCCGTCGGCATTCTTACCTCCTGCCGTTGCGAAATGTGGCTGACCTCCTCCGCCGCCCTGTATGAGTTTTCCGGCCTCACGCACTATCTGGCCTGCGTTCTTTCCATCCTTTACAAGGTCGTCAGAGAATGCTACGGTGAGTGTAGGCTTGCCTCCGGCTGCGCAGCCGATGGCTACGAGCAGACGTTCGGGGAACTGTGTGCGTAGTTGGAATGCCATGTCTTTTGCATTCTGTGCCTCGATGGGCAGTACTCCTGACACTACCTTTACGCCGTTGATTTCCTGTGCGTTCTTTATCAGCTCCTCCTTGAATTGGGATGCTTTCTGAGCTTTGAATTCCTCTACCTGGGCCAGCAGTTCTTTATTCTCGTTGATAGCCTTTGTGATAGTCTCAAGTAGGTTAGGGGTATTGTTGAACAGCGCACGTAGGTCGTTCATCATGTCCTGCGCACCATCAATGAGTTTCTCCACTGCTTCGCCCGTTACTGCCTCGATACGGCGAACGCCAGCGGCAACACTGCTCTCAGAAGTGATGCGCACCATGCCTATCTGTCCGGTGGCCTTGGCATGGCATCCACCGCAGAACTCTACAGAGGAGCCGAATTTCACCACGCGAACCTTGTCGCCGTATTTCTCGCCAAACAAGGCTATGGCTCCGAGTTGCTTCGCCTCTTCGATTGGAGTGTCGCGAAATTCCTGCAGTGGTATGTTCTCGCGGATGCGTGCATTGACAATGTGTTCTACCTCGCGTAGCTGTTCTGGCGTGACTTTCTCAAAATGAGAGAAGTCGAAGCGCAGATAGTCAGCCGTTACCAGCGAGCCCTTCTGCTCTACGTGCTCACCGAGTACCTCGCGAAGTGCTTCGTCAAGCAAGTGCGTACAGGTGTGGTTGCTTTCTATTGCATGGCGGCGGTCTGTGTCAACGCAAGCCATGAACTCTGCCTCTGGCTGCTGAGGTATCTTGTCAACAATGTGTATGGCAACACCGTTCTCTTTCTTCGTGTCGAGTACCTTTATCTCTTCATTCTCAGATACGAGTACGCCAGTGTCGCCTACCTCACCGCCCATCTCTCCGTAGAAAGGCGTTTGGTCGAGTATCATTTCGTATGCGATGCCCTTCTTTTGCTTCACCTCACGGTATTTCACGATGTGGCAGGGGTATTCAGTATAGTCGTAGCCTACGAACTCTGACTCTGCTTCCTTGATGACTACCCAGTCGCCCAGCTTCACCTCTGCGGCGTTGCGCGCACGGTTCTTCTGTTCCTGCATACATGTGTCGAAACCCTTTTCGTCAACTGTCATGCCTTGCTCGCGGCAGATTAACTCGGTAAGGTCGAGAGGGAAGCCAAAGGTGTCGAACAGGGTGAAGGCCTTGTCGCCTGCAATCTCTGTCTTGCCAGCAGCCTTTGTCTCGTCGATTACTCCCTGTAGCAGACGGATGCCGTTTTCGAGTGTGCGCAGGAATGAAGACTCCTCCTCCTGCATCACCTTCATGACGAGTTTCTGCTGGGCTGGGAGTTCGGGGAATGCTTCGCCCATCTCTTCAACGAGTACTGGCACGAGTTTGTATATGAATGCCTCTTTCTGTCCGAGGAATGTATATCCGTAGCGGACGGCACGGCGCAGTATGCGGCGGATGACATAGCCAGCCTTTGCATTCGAAGGCAACTGACCATCGGCAATAGCGAAGGCGATGGCACGCAGGTGGTCAACGATAACGCGCAGTGCGATATCCTTCTTCTCGTCGTCGCCATATTTGCATCCTGCCATATCGGCCATAGCCTTTATGAGTGGCTGGAATACGTCGGTATCGTAGTTTGATGTCTTGCCCTGCAGCGTGCGCACCAGTCGCTCAAAGCCCATGCCAGTGTCGATAACCTTTGCCGGCAGTCCCTCAAGCGAACCGTCAGCCTTGCGGTTGAATTGCATGAACACGAGGTTCCATATCTCGATGACCTGCGGATGGTCTTTGTTTACAAGCTCACGACCTGGCACCTTGGCTTTCTCCTCTGCCGAACGGCTGTCAACGTGAAGCTCAGAGCAAGGACCACATGGACCCGTGTCGCCCATCTCCCAGAAGTTGTCGTGCTTGTTACCATTGATGATATGGTCTTTCGGCAGGAACTGTTCCCAGATGCTTGCAGCCTCGTCATCGCGTGCCAGTCCTTCCTCTGGCGACCCCTCGAATACCGTAGCGTAGAGGTCTGCCGGGTCAATCTTCAGTACATCGACGATGTATTCCCATGCCCATGATATGGCTTCCTTCTTGAAATAGTCGCCAAACGACCAGTTTCCAAGCATCTCAAACATGGTATGGTGGTAGGTGTCGTGACCAACCTCCTCCAGGTCGTTGTGCTTTCCGCTCACGCGCAGACACTTCTGCGTGTCGGCCTGACGGCGGCACTTTGGCGTGGCGTTGCCAAGTATGATGTCTTTGAATTGGTTCATGCCGGCGTTAGTAAACATCAACGTCGGGTCGTCTTTGACCACCATCGGTGCAGAAGGCACGATGAGGTGTTCCTTGCTTTCAAAGAATTTCTTGAAAGACTCGCGTATTTCTTTTGCTGTCATTATGTGTTGTTAATCTTTTTTCTTACTCGCTGTAGGGAAAATGTTCAATTTCTCTCTTGCTACGTTTGTCTATGTAATATATTATGACAATACTTGTAAGCAATATGTGTGTTCAAATCAATGCTGTTGCATTTTTGCTCTTACATTGTATTTTACATGCAAAATTAAGGAAAAAAACTGATACTGCCAAATTTTTACTTGTTTTTCATGTTTTTCGTTGTTTGTATAATCTCCGCAAAGATACGAAAAAAAACGGTATATAGCGTAACAAGTGCTGATAATATTACGTGTTAGAAAGCCGAAAAAAGAAAAAATGTACTGTTGTATAGCCATTTTTATATTGCAAGAACAAAGAAATAAAAACTATTGTCCCTCAAACTTTTGGTCTTGTCACATTTTTTCCGTAACTTTGCAGAAGAGTAATAATGTGAATATAATAATTATTAACCCTTTAATACCTTATATAATAAGAAACAGATAGTAAGATAGAGACTTTGTGCAGATGCACGCCGAGGACATAATCCTCTTGATTATCAATAAAGGTGGGGCAATTCCCCACTGTAACAAGAATTATTAACCCTGGCGTTGCTGCTCACAGCTTGACATATAATATACATGGACTAACAGTCCTTGTTCTCGTCTCAAGAAACCGCCAATTTCAACTACAGAGAGCAAGCGATTGCAGTTTCACGTACCTTCATCGGGCGTGGATTGCTGACGCTTTTCTTGTAGTGCGGTGCTTGGCGGTACCTTTGAGACGGAAAAGCTATAAAGCAGTTCCGCCTTTTTTATTTTTACAATTATGAAGAAAATTTTATTTACTTTACTATGTGCTGCTAATATGTTAACCTCTTTGGCTTTGGATAAAGGCTCAGTATTAGATCAAGACAAAGTAACTTTAGACGGGTACAAAAGTGATGATTTTATGCAAGTACTCACGGCAGATGGTTTTAATTCTGTTTGGTCACCATGTTTTATCAATAACGACACGGAAGATAAAATCTTTAGTATTAACGGTATCAACGACAATGGTATAGTAAACATAGCTGAAATAAAATACAGTGCAGATAATTTTGGAGTGGAAAGTATAGCTCAAGAACAATATCCTAGTGAACACGGAGGACCTGGTATCTGTTTCGCAACGCAACTTGTTTGGCTACAAGAAAAAATAGACGTAGATTTCAATTATCTTTTTGTTATACAGACTTATAGTAGCAGTGATTATGATAACAGATTGAGGCAGTTGGTAAACGAAAGGGGCGATGTGATATATACTTTCCCTTCTAACTCTGATAATTTTTTTTATAGCGAAGCTTTATTTTACATAAGTTATCATTATTCTACAGGGGTGTATCCGAATCAGATTAATAAATGCGAGGTCATTAACCTTGCATCTTTACTGAAAGATTATTCCACTAAGGTTACGAGAGCTAAGGCTGATGCGGTAAACTCAAAGTCAACAAAGACATATAACATCCAAGGCATGGAGGAGGATGAGGATGCCAAAGGAATCGTTATAGAAAACGGAGCGAAATATATCAAGGAGTAATACGTCGTTTGAAATTCAAACAATTACAAGGTCAAAAAACAATTCGTCCCATGTGTCGTCAAGATACAAGGGACGGATTATTTGTGTTTTACTTCTTTGGATTGATGAAATCACTTGATGTCACGACAGAACCATAATCTAAAGACTGGGTCGCAGAAGTTATATTTGTTGCCACCAATTTGCTTTTCTATATAGTCACGCTCTGTAAGTATTCGTTTGTTGCGCGTTATAGTTTGGGCACTGCCGAGTGAGTACCTTTTCATTAACTCGATTGAGTTAAAACGATATTCTCCGTCAATGACAGCTCTAAGCATCTCGACCTGTGCGGCGGTTAAAGATTCTATATCCGACTGAAACATTGGCATATTGGTATCAATCAGTGTCTGTACCGAACTTGATAATATATCTGGGGTGACGGTGGTGATGGTGTCAGACCATACAAAATAACATAGCTGTTGTAAGTACCATGAATGACATTCTACTATGTCACATATTTCTGATGCTAATTCTGTAGAAATCTCCTTACCTGTATTTGTAAAGGAATTTATGATGAATGGCACCCATTCTTCTTTGGCTATTTTATTCAAGAATAGCAACTGCCCGAAACGATAGAAAGGATTAGACGAGTTGTTGAAAATGTCCAACATCATGTGACGTTTACTGCCATAGAAACAGTAAGATACCTTTTGTTGCTTTTGCCATACGGAACGCATTTTGCCCTCCATATCCTTGTATTCCGCAATCTGGGCCAGTTGCTGAAATTCATCTATGCATACAATTATTTGAACGTGTTTGCTCTGTGCTATGGTTTCCGGCAAATTAAGGATGTCGAGTTTGTCGCGTTCCTCTATGTTGAAATTCAGGTCAAACGATACGGCGTTTAAAGGATCACTCTTCAGTGTAATACTCGGAGAAATGGACTTCATGAATGTCTTTACATCCTCTATGCGTTTTTCTATTGTTGATGTAGTTGCATTGATAACCTCACGTGCGAACACTCTGTAAAATTCAGCCTCGCTTTTAATTCCGAAAGCATCAATATGACATACCCTTATATCTTTGTTCTCCTCACACAATTCATCCATAGCTATTTTTACGAGGGAGGACTTCCCCCATCTACGTGGAGATATAAGCATAACATTTATACCTGATGCAAGAAAATCTTTTAGTTGCTTGCGTTCTTTAACTCTGTTGACGAATTTCGTTTTGTCAACTATTGTGCCATATTGAAAAGGAGACTTTGCCATACTGTAAAATATAAATTATACATACATGTATTATACATAGATGTATATTTTTGTGCAAAGTTATATCTTATTTTTGAATTATCAAATAAAAACAGTAAAAATCTGCATGGATAATACAGAAAAAAGTGTATTATCTGTACAGATTCCAACTAATACAAGGTTAAAAACAATGAGTCCCATGTGTCATAGCGATACATGGGACTCATTTGTGTTATTGATTAAGGATTTTATTGTAATAAACCTTATACCTTAATCCTTTCAACTTTCTTCCGAAATTACTTGCGATAGTCGGCAAGGTCTTCGGCTGTTGCTGACATTACGAAGTCATAGTGTTTCTCTATCTCTGCGGCAGCATAGCGTGTATATACACGTGCAGACTTGGCAAAGAGCTCTGGTGCACGACTTGCGTCACCGATAAGCAGGAGAGCCATGATGCAGTCGGCTGCCATCTCGTAGAGGTGACGGATGGCAAAGTCCTTGAACTCGTCGTCCTTCTTCTCGTTGACGTATTCCACAGCCTTGTTATACTTCTCTGCCATCTTTGCCACACGCTCCTTCAATGGCTGGAACTCTGCAGCACACCAGTCTGCGGTGCCTACCTCCTTAGGAGCCTGGCCTGCCTCCAGCATGTCGGCTATTACCTGACCATAGAAACCGTTGGTGATGTAACGGCCAGCAGCAACAGTCTGCAGCTGTGTGGTACCCTCATAGATGGTGAGGATACGTGCGTCACGATACAGGCGCTGGCAAGCATACTCAAGCATGAAACCTGAACCGCCGTGAATCTGTATGCCGTCGTATGCGTTCTGGTTAGCATACTCTGAAGTCATACCCTTGGCGATAGGCGTGAAGGCATCAGCAAGCTTAGAGTAAGTCTTGCACTCAGTGCGCTCCTCAGCAGTCAGCTTTTCGCCCTGCTCCTTGCGCTCGCGCTCAATGTCCTCAAGTGTTTTATACATGTCCACATAGCGTGCTGTGGTGTAATAGAGCGTACGTCCTGCGTCAAGCTTAGCCTTCATGATGGCGAGCATGTCATATACGGCAGGGAAGTTGATGATAGCCTTGCCGAACTGCTTACGGTCCTTGGCGTATGCCAGAGCCTCGTTGTATGCCATCTGTGAAGTACCTGTTGACTGTCCGGCGATGCCGAGACGTGCACCGTTCATCAGTGCCATCACATACTTGATGAGTCCCATGCGCTCGCTGCCGCAAAGCTCTGCCTTGGCATTCTTGTAAACGAGCTCACAGGTTGGTGAACCGTGAATACCGAGCTTGTTCTCGATGCGGCGTACGTCAACGCCGCCGTCGCGCTTGTCGTAGATGAACATTGACAGTCCACGACCGTCGCGTGTGCCCTCTACAGAGCGTGCCAATACGAGGTGAATGTCAGAGTCACCGTTGGTGATGAAACGCTTACAGCCGTTCAGGCGCCAGCACTTGTTCTCTTCATCGTATGTAGCCTTAAGCATTACCGACTGCAGGTCAGAACCTGCGTCAGGCTCAGTAAGGTCCATTGACATGGTCTCGCCGTTGCAGACGCGTGGCACGAAGCGCTTGCGCTGGTCCTCATCGCCAAACTCATAGAGAGTCTCTATGCAGTCTTGCAGTGACCAGATGTTCTCAAAGCCAGTGTCGCCAGCCGCCATCATCTCGTTGATGGCAGAATAGATAGCCATAGGGAAGTTGAGACCGCCGTATCTGCGAGGCATGGTAACGCCGTTAAGTCCGGCCTTTACCGTAGCGTCGAGGTTCTCGTAAGTCTTTGAAGCGTAAATCATACGTCCGTTCTCGCAACGAGGACCTTCTGCGTCAACGCTCTCAGCGTTAGGTGCTATGATGTTGGCACATACGTCGCCAGCAAGTTCAAGCACGCGCTCATAACTGTCTATGGCATCCTCAAAGTTTGCAGGAGCATAGTCATACTTATCTGCGTCGGCATAGTTGCGCTCGCGCAGTTCCACTATTCTCTTGAGCAGTGGATGGCTGAGAAAATATTTTATCTCAGGATTATCTGTATAGAAATTTGACATTTTTTTAGGAGTTAAGGAATTAAGGAGTTAAGGAGTTAAGACATTTGTTTACCAGCCGAAAAATTAACTACACCTTTGGCATAACCATTAAGAAGCTTACTTGTTTCTTCTAAAAGGTCATTCAGAATCTTATAGTTGTCTTCGTCTATATAAGCTAAGTCTTTCGCAAGTATAATGTAGTAACGACATTCTTCCAAACTTCCTTGTGAATAATTCAAAAAACGGAGTTTCTCGTTTTGTGACAGCCTTTTGTAACCTTCAGCAATATTGGCGGGTATAGATACCGCTGCACGTGTAAACTGAGAAACCAGTCCAAACTTCTCAAAGTCAGGAAAATCAGCACAACACTTATATACTGTCAGTACAAAAGAGTGTGCTTTCTGCCATGCGATTATGTTTGTAAAACTAAAGTTACTCACAATCGTATTGTCTTAACTACCTAACTACTTAACTACTGATTACTTATTTATTATTACTCTTATAATACTTAATCATCTTAGGTATTACCTCTTCAACGGTGCCGTTGATTACATAGTCGGCAATGGTGTTGATAGGAGCATCAGGGTCGCTGTTCACTGATATGATGATGCCAGCATCCTGCATACCTGCGATGTGCTGAATCTGACCAGAGATGCCGCAGGCGATATACACCTTCGGATGCACCGTGACGCCCGTCTGGCCAATCTGACGGTCGTGGTCTATCCAGCCTGCATCAACAGCAGCACGGCTTGCGCCTACCTCTGCGTGCAGTTCCTTGGCAAGTTCAAAGAGTTTGTCAAAACCTTCCTTGCTGCCTACGCCGTAGCCACCTGCAACGACGATAGGAGCCCCCTTGAGGTTATGCTTAGCCTGCTCCACGTGGCGGTCAAGCACCTTTACTACGTACTCAGTCTGTGGCACATACTTCGCCACATCGTGACGAATAACCTCAGCCTTGTAGTTCTCGTCAAGCACCTCTTTCTTCATCACGCCCTCACGCACTGTAGCCATCTGTGGGCGGTGCTCAGGGTTCACGATGGTAGCCACGATGTTACCACCGAAGGCAGGGCGGATCTGCATCAGCTGGTTGTCATAATGCTTCGTTACAAGTTCGCCGGCCTCGTTCTTCACCTTCATGTCGAAGTCATCGATTTCCAGTTCGGTACAGTCGGCCGTCAGTCCGCTGAAGAGAGCAGAAGACACGCGTGGACCGAGGTCGCGACCTATCACGGTAGCACCCATGAGGCAAATCTGAGGTTTCTCCTCCTTGAAGAGGTTTACCACCAGAGCGGTATGTGGGTTTGAAGTATAAGGGAACAATCCCTCTGCGTCAAATATGTGTACTTTGTCAACACCATATTTAATAACCTGCTTCTCTACACCGTCAAGGCCTGAGCCGGCAATGATACACTCCAGCTGTACGCCGAGGGTGTTAGCTAACTTGCGGCCTTTTGTAAGGAGCTCAAGGGCTACATCCTTTACCTGTGTGCCCTCTATTTCGCAATATACAAATACGTTATTCATTATTTTATTTCTTAGGGAGTTAAGGAGTTAGGGAGTTAAGGAGTTAAGGAGTTAAGACAAATGTGTTGCAACCTTATTAAGGAACGTAATGTCTTAACAACTGATTGCTTAACTACTGGCTACTTAACTGCTATCCGATAATCTTCTCGTTAATAAGTTCTACCATGAGGTTGTTAATATCCTCGTCAGAGCCGGTCATTGTGCGTGACTCCTTAGCCTTGAACACGATGTTCTTCACTGCCTTCACGTTGGTAGGAGAACCAGCCTTGCCTATCTGCTTAGGGTCGCAGTCAATGTCAGCGGCACCCCACTGTGTGATGTTCAGGTAAGGCTTCTTGGCTATCAGTGCATTGTAGCACTCAGCCTGTTCAGGCGTGCGCTCTGCAACCACTGTGGCATTCTTGTATTTCATCACGCGCTTAGCGTTGCGTGGACGACAAGGAGCGGCACTGCCGTTAACGGTAACCACCAATGGCAGCGGAGCCTCTACGGTCTCCACACCGCCGTCTATGTGGCGCTTGATGACAATCTTCCTTGCCTTCTCGTCGAGAGAAATAATCTCCTCAGCGTATGTAACCTGTGTCAATCCCAGCTTCTCAGCAATCTGCGGACCTACCTGTGCAGTATCACCGTCGATAGCCTGACGGCCGCCGAGTATGATGTCGAAGCTGCCTATCTTCTTGATAGCCTGCGCCAGAGTGTATGATGTAGCCAGCGTGTCGGCACCGCCCAGCGGACGGTCGGTAACAACAAAGCCCTCGTCGGCACCACGATAGAGAGCCTCGCGGATAACCTCGGCAGATTTAGGCAGTCCCATGGTAACGACAGAAACCGTTGAACCAGGAAATTTGTCTTTCAAGATAAGAGCCTGCTCCAGCGCATTAAGGTCTTCAGGGTTGAAGACAGCAGGCAGAGCAGAGCGATTGATGGTGCCTTCCGGCGTCATCGCATCAGGACCCACGTTGTGGGTATCAGGTACTTGCTTGGCAAGTACAACGATTTTCAAACTCATAATGTGTTTCTTCTCTATTGTTGTTATTTAGTATATTTTTCGTTCTCCTGTAGATATAAATAAGGTATGTGCCCCACTTATGGTGATGAAAAACCACGTGCAAATTTAATAAATTATCTGCACATAGCGATATAATAAAAGTTAAATTTTGCTTACTCTGTACGAAAAAGTAAGTTTTCGGCATTAGTATTCCCAATCAATACAAATCAAGTATAGAAAACGACTATAATAGAAAAAATGAGTATGCGTTCACGGGAATTTTGACGTCGGGTTATATTCTGTCAAGCACCAGCTGTATGAGATTGTCGATAGAATTCTTGTATTCTGTGTTCATCTCCTTATTATATCTATTGGCAATCACCATGCAACACGTCATGGCTTTATGACCAAGTAACGATGATAGTCCGGCAAGTGCCGATGACTCCATTTCGTAGTTGCATACGCGTAGTTCGCCCCAAGGCTCAACGATATGACGAAACGATTCTACCTTCTGATTTTGCATAGGGTCTTGCGGACGTAAACGCACGCTGCGCCCCTGGGGACCATAGAAACCACCGCAGGCAATGGTGATGCCACGCATCATGTCGGTACAAGCAATGCGGTCGATGAGTTCAGCATCGGCGCAGGCGGCATAGGGTGCTCCTTTGCGTGCTGACCACTGCATGTGACGGGTGAAAGCGCGCTCAAGGCCAAGGTCACATACACCATCGCGTCCTTCGTAATAATTAAGCAAGCCATCGAAGCCTATGCTGCGCACTGAGGCTACGAAAGTGCCGATGGGCGTAGTAGGCTGAAGTCCGCCGCAGGTGCCAATGCGCACGAGGGTTAACTGACGGTGGTCGGAGCGTGGCTCACGTTTCGCGAGGTCGATATTGGCAAGAGCATCAAGTTCTGTCATCACGATATCGATATTGTCGCAGCCAATACCTGTAGATACACACGAGATGCGCTTACCATGGTAAGTGCCAGTGATGGTGTGAAATTCGCGTGAAGCTACATCGTACTCTATAACATCGAAATGGGCAGATACTGTAGCTACGCGGCCAGGGTCGCCAACAAGGATGATGCGGTCAGCAAGTTGTTCGGGACGTAAGTGTAGGTGAAATACGCTGCCGTCAGCATTGATGGGAAGTTCTGAAGCTGGAATCATAAGCGTTTAGTATTAGTATAAGAAATGATTATAGTTGTGTTTCTTCTGCAAAAGTACTAAAACTTTTTTAACGTGCCAAGAAGTTTTGTGTGAAAATGATTTTTATCTACTTCGTTAGTCTCTTATGTTTATTTAAAAAAGGACTGTAAGCACGTAATGCCTACAGCCCTTTTGGGTATTTGTGTCCTCAGGGGGGAATGTTGCCTTACACATTAACTATATCGAGAATGTCGGCAAACACGCCTGCTGCCGTAACACCGGCACCGGCACCATATCCCTGTATAATCATTGGATGAGGGTTATAACGTTCGGTATGGAGCATAATGATGTTGTTTGAGCCTTCAAGATTATAGAATGGATGGTGAATGTCTATGCGCTTCAGTGATACTGAAAGTTTCGGTGCTGCGGCTTCAGAAGCATCAAGATGAGCGACGAAGCGCAGGTGCTGACCTGCTTTCTCTGCCTCGTTGCGTATGGATTCTATATCACTATCAAGATGTGGGAGATTCTTCCAGAAATCGTCAAGCGTGCCATCGAAGTATGATTGTGGAACAAACAGATGCTTCTCAACATCATCCTGACTGAGCATATATCCTGACTCACGAGCCAAGATGACGAGTTTGCGTATCACGTCGATTCCTGACAAGTCGATGCGTGGGTCTGGTTCAGAGAAACGCTGTTCCTTGGCCATGCGCACAGCATCAGAGAACTTGACATCGGCTGATATAGTATCGAAAATGAAGTTGAGCGTACCAGACAATACAGCCTCGATGCCAGTGATACGGTCGCCAGACTTAACGAGGTCGTCAATCGTGTGTATGAGTGGCAGACCAGCTCCTACGTTGGTTTCAAAGTTGTATTTGCAGTCATGCTCTAAGGCAGTGCGCTTCAATAGTTTGTACTGCTCTATATCGCCTGATGCTGCTACCTTGTTTGCACAGACGATGGAAATACCCTGAGACAGGAAATCGTGGTATAGATCGGCAATTTCGTAGCTTGCTGTGCAGTCAACGAATACCATGTCGCTCAGTCCAAGTTTCAATACCTCATCATGTATAACTTCAAGGCTCGACTTTGGGCAAGCCTTGAACTGCTCACGAAACTTGTTGTTGTCGAATCCTTCGAGGCAGATACCTTCGGGTGCAAGCATGATGTTGAATATGTCAACCACGCCCACTACGCGTAAGTCAAGGCCTCGCTCCTCTCTCAGTTTTTTCTGCTGCTGTGCCATCTGCTCGAGCAGGGTACCGCCCACGGTACCTGTTCCGCATAGCACGACATTGAGTCTATGTTGTTTCATTTTTTGTAGTTAAAATATCATTATAAATAAAACTTCTAAAACAATTAAAACGAACGTGTGTTTTGCTGGTTTTAGAAGCTTTATTCAAATCATTATTTCATTTTATTTTACGACTTATTTGGCGTAAGCCACTGAACGCGTCTCACGTATCACGGTAATCTTTACCTGACCTGGATATGTCATCTCATTCTGTATCTTCGTAGCAATCTCGCCAGACAGTGCTTCTGTTTCAGCATCCGTCATCTTGTCTGCACCTACGATTACGCGCAACTCACGTCCAGCCTGTATGGCATACGTCTTGGTTACGCCAGGGTATGACATGGCAATAGCTTCAAGGTCGTTCAGTCGCTTGATGTAAGCCTCTACGATTTCACGGCGTGCGCCAGGGCGTGCGCCAGAAATAGCATCACACACCTGTACGATAGGAGCCAGCAACGAAGTCATTTCCATTTCATCGTGGTGGGCACCGATGGCATTGCAGATGTCTGCCTTCTCCTTGTATTTCTCAGCTAACTTGGCACCGTAAAGTGCGTGTGGCATCTCCAGTTCCTCATCAGGCACCTTGCCAATATCGTGTAACAGACCAGCACGCTTTGCCTTCTTCGGGTTAAGACCGAGTTCTGCTGCCATTACGGCACAAAGGTTAGCGGTTTCGCGAGCGTGCTGCAACAGGTTTTGACCATAAGAGGAGCGATACTTCATCTTACCCACGATACGTACCAATTCAGGATGTAAGCCATGGATGCCAAGGTCGATAGTAGTACGCTTACCTGTCTCTATAATCTCCTGTTCAAGTTGTTTCTTTACCTTTGCTACAACCTCCTCAATACGTGCAGGGTGTATGCGTCCGTCGGTTACGAGTTGATGCAGAGCCAGACGGCATGTCTCACGACGTATAGGGTCAAAAGCAGATATTACAATAGCTTCAGGAGTGTCATCCACTACTATTTCTACACCGCAGGCAGCCTCGAGTGTGCGTATGTTGCGACCTTCACGGCCGATGATACGTCCCTTTACTTCATCGTTATCAATATGGAAGATGGATACGGAATTTTCAATCGCTGCTTCGGTTGCTACGCGTTGTATTGTTTTGATTACAATTTTGCGTGCCTCGTTGTTAGCGTTGATTTTGGCCTCATCCATTATTTCGTTGATGTAACTCTGTGCATTGGTACGAGCCTCGTCTTTCAGACTCTCTACAAGGCGATTGCGCGCTTCGTCAGCAGAAAGACCAGACAGTTGCTCCAGTTTTTCACGCTCCTTCTGCTGCATATTTGATAACTCCTGCTCCTTCAGAGCGAGAAGTTTCTTTTCATTGTCAATGCGTCCCTGCTGCTGTTCCAGTTCTTGACGACGCTTGCCTTGCTCCTCCTGTCGCTGATTGAGATTGATTTCTCGCTGCTTTAGTTTGTTTTCGCTCTGCTGGATTTTCTGATAGCGCTGTTGTACTTCACGTTCCAATTCACTCTTCTTGTTGATGAATTTTTCCTTTACTTCAAGCAACTTCTTTTCTTTCAGTACTTCGGCAGCTTTCTCAGCGCTTGCTATCATCTCGTTATATTTTCCCTTGATTACATATCTGAAAATCAAGTAGCCGCAGAGCCCGCCGATGATTAGCGCGCCTACGCCTATTATTATATTAAGAATCATAAATTAAAATAAGTTGTTATGTTAAAATTCTCTTTATGTGTCATCTATTTATTATATATGAAAGGCAGATGCACACACATTTTATTTCATAGCAGTCTCCACTTCAGAAGACAGTTGTGAGAGAATGTCTGACAATTTGGAAGTGTTATTGCGCTCAGATTCAGCAATAGCCGTGAGTGCAATATCTATCATTGCATAGTATGTTATTTCTGTAGAATTCTTTACTCCCTTGTATGCAGCAAAATAAGCATTCAACTTGTTGTTAATAAGTTGTACTGCCTTACGCCACTGCTCCTCTTTTTCGCGAGGCACCTTGACATTGATATCAGTGTCGTAGATATGGAGGTTTATGTTTTGCAACGTCTCTTCCATTGGCTGCTTGTCAGTTTGTGTGTGTTTACTTATCGCTGAGCAGGGTTATGCATTGGTTCACGTTCCTGATAAGGTTGTTCACTTGTTTCCTGACGGTTTCGATGTTTCCGTCAGTAATGTCAAGCATCCTTGCGGTCAGCAATGCATTGTACTTCTCCTCCTGCTCGGATAATTTAGCCTTTAGTTGTTCTATCTCATCGTCTTTCACAGATATAGCATTGCTAAGTTCAGCATTGCTTGCTTTCAGTTTTTCAGTGTATCTGATAAGCGAGCGTATGCGTATAGCAAATTCATTTATATCTATGCTTCCGTTTGTCATATAGCACAACGCAGTTGTTTTTGTTTACTTCTCCTCTTTCGGCATCTTCTCCTTCTTAGCGAGCATTACCACCTGATACACGAAATCGGTAATCCACTTCTGTGAGAAGTTTAGTCTTTGGTTGTATTTACGCACAGATGCCACGGCCTTGAGTGTCGCCGCGTCAGAATAGTCGTTTTTCGTGAAAAGGTCAGCTACAGTCTTTTCAGTCATGGCGTAGATGGCCTTGCGGAAGAATGAAGGCAAACGTAGTTTGAACTTCATGAGATTTGTCATCAGCATCATCAAGTCCTGCGTGAAACCCTGAAACTGGTACAGGTATGTCTGTACGTCTTGCATTTTGCGGCAGTTCTTGCTTATGCTGCGGTCTATCTCCTTGAAGAACAAATCATCGTGGCCATACATGTTCTTGAGCATCTTGCGGCAGGCATTCTTTTCTGCCAGTCCTAATTTGTTATGCTCAGTATGAACTTTGAACGTAGATTTGAATACTCGCAAATCTGGCAGCATGGCAATATTCGTGATACCTATCTGCGAGGCTATTGCAGCCTGAAAATAAACGCGGATAAGCATCATGTAATCTTGCATTCCACCAATTTTTACCGTATCGTCGTTCTTTTTCTTGAAGAATGAAAATATGCCCATTTAATGTATTTTGAATATAATTATGACGCAAAGTTACTGAAAAATATTGATAAATGCAATACTTTCAATCAAAATTATAAAAAATAACGGAAAAATTGTATGTAATTCGAATAAATTATGTACCTTTGCATCGAATGGCTAATACTGAGAACAAAAATAACCTTATAACTTGGCTTGTACTCCTCGGCGACGTGGTCGCTTACGGGGTATTGGTTCATGTCTGTGTGCGTTTTCTACCAGAGTATTGTTCGCCGGCAGTAAATCATCACCCCGACATAGCATCGGTCATAGGTATGTTGTGCTTGTTGTTGTTCTCTTTGGTTATTCCTCCAGTTGTCCACAGGCGCCGGCTTCAAGTGCGTGACATTACGGTGCGCAATCTTATGGTTGTTGTGCTCACGCAACTTCTGTTCGGTGTGGTATGGCATATGATGGTTACGGAGACGAGCAATGAGATTTCTTATTTCGTTGTGATGTCAATCGGACTCTTTACGTTACTTGTATTATTACGAATACTTGAAAAGTTGCTGCTTGGTAAACTGCGCAGAAATGGCAGAAACACTCGTAATGTGCTGTTCATTGGCAGTGACCCAGGAAACAAGGCGATATATGACGAACTCATATCAGATCCTACAACGGGATATCGTGTGGTGGGTTATTACAGTGATGACGAGATAGAGGAAGCGCCGGAGGCGATGGTGAAACGAGGAAACCGTGATGATTTCCGGAGAATCCTATCAGGTGAGATGACGCCAGAGTTTCCAATTGACGAGATATACTGCTCCTTGTCGCATGCTGAGGATGCGGAGATACGTAATATAATGCGTTATTGTGACCGTGAGGTGATACGCTTCATCTATGTGCCACGCATATTTCCCAACCTGCAGTTGTCCTTGCGTCCGGAAATTATTGGCAACAGCGTGGTATATACCAATCATCGTGAGCCTCTGATGGCTTTGAGTAATAAGATTCTGAAACGCGCATTTGACGTATTCTTCAGTATCTTGGTACTTATATTACTCGCGCCTTTTGTGCCGATTATCGCATTGATAGTGAAACTACAGAGTCCCGGTCCGCTGTTTTTTAAGCAGACACGTACTGGTATGAATGGCTGTAATTTTACGTGTATAAAATTCCGTTCAATGCACGTTAATGATGAGGCAGACAGTCGGCAAGCCACGAAGGATGACCCGCGTAAGTTCTCGTTTGGCGACTTTATGCGTAAGTACAATATTGATGAACTGCCACAATTCTATAATGTGCTGCGCGGCGACATGAGCATAGTGGGACCACGCCCACACATGACCATGCATACAGAGAAATATGCAGCCATGATAGAGAAATATATGGTAAGGCATTTCGCAAAGCCTGGTATCACTGGATTGGCACAAGTTACGGGTTACCGTGGTGAGACAGAAAACCTCTGGCAGATGGAAGGACGCATACGTAAAGATATATGGTATATAGAAAATTGGACGTTCTGGCTTGATATACAGATATGCTTCAAGACCCTCGGTACCATGTTCGTGCATGATGAAAACGCGTATTGATGAATGAATCCCGTTTGAGTAAAAAGGTCACAAAATACGAAGCACGGAATAAACACCATAGCGAACGCAAGATAGGAAATAAGTATTAACCATAACACAACATTAAACAACGATGAGTGAAATAAAAAGTAACCAAGACATCGTAATAGCTGCGGAAGAAGAAACAGACAACAGTCTGTTAAACATACAATTCCTGCTGAAAACATTTGTATTGAATTGGCAGTGGTTCCTGCTCTCAGTGATAATATTTCTGGGATTGGCAGCCATATACGTACGTTATGCCAGACCTGCGTATCAGGTAAAAGCTAAAGTGCTCATCAAGGATGATGACAACACGTCAAGAGGACGCTCTGCTAACCAGATCATGAATACCGCTACGCTTGGTATAATGAACAGCAGTGATGGCTTTGATAACGAACTTGAGGTGCTGAAGTCACGTTCTTTGGCAGAGGGTGCTGTACGTGATTTGAAATTGTATGTGGACTATAAGTCTGACGGAAAAGTAATCGACCCTGTGATTTACGACAAGACACCTGTGCTTGTTGATATGGATGAAGAGCACCTTAATGAGCTCGAAACTCCCGTGTTGCTCAAACTCGACAAGGAGGACGGCTTGTGTGTGGTTGAAGGGAAATATGTAACGAAGGAAGGAAAAACGAATAAGATAAGCAAGAAAGGAAAACTTCCGATGTCTGTCAGCACTCCTGCTGGAACGCTTGTGCTGACGGTCAATCCCAAACAGCCGCTTTGGGATAAAGGCACTATTCTCGTAACGTTGCAAAACCCACAGACAGCAACGATTGACTATATGAGAACAAGTGTGGATGCATTGTCGAAAACGACGACTATCGCCGTGCTGACACGTGATGATGCCGTACCACAGCGTGCCATGGATTTCCTCAAGCAGCTCGTAGCAGTATATAACCGTCAGGCCAATGAGGATAAGAATGAGATAGCCGTGCGCACTGAGCAGTTTATTAACCAGCGCCTGGAGAAGATAAATGCCGAACTTGGTAGCACCGACGGAGCCATCGAACAGTATAAGCGCAGCAACAACATCATAGATGCTACGTCAAATGCTGGTATGTCGCTGACACAGTCAAACGAGGCAGACAATGAGCTCATAGAGATGAATACACAACTTATGCTCATTCAGAGTCTGAAGGAATACATGAAGACCCCTACCAATAAGTATCAGGCTCTGCCATCAAACGTAGGTTTGAAGGATGCTTCTGCATCATCACTGATAGGTCAATATAACAATATAGCACTGGAGCGTAATCGCCTGTTGCGCTCTGCATCAGAGCAGAGCCCAGTAGTGCAGACACTTACTGGTCAGCTCGACGAACTCATTTCGTCTATCAACGGAGCCATGGAGCAGAACAAGCGTAACCTTGAAATACAGCGCAAGGCTATTATGGCTCGCTATAGCAAGTATTCTGGCAAACTCTCGCAGACGCCTGAACAGGAGCGCTTCTTGACAGAGATAGGACGTCAGCAGACAGTGAAGTCGAGCCTTTATATCATGCTTTTGCAGAAGCGCGAGGAAAACTCCATCACCCTTGCTGCCACTTCTGACAAAGGTCGCTTGATTGACGAACCGGCATATATGGGAAAGGTGAAGCCTAAATCAGCCATTATAATGCTTGCGGCATTGATACTCGGACTTGGTTTGCCATTCCTTGTACTTATAGTGCTTGAGTTGCTACGCTTCCGCATCGAGGGACGTCAGGATGTGGAGAAGTTGACTAAGTGTCCTATAATTGCTGACATTGCTATGGCTAATGATGCATCAAAAACCCGTGGTGACATCGTGGTACGTGAAAACCAGAACAACCAGATGGAGGAGATATTCCGTGGTATGCGTACGAACCTGCAGTTTATGATGAACGAGGGACAGAACGTAATCATGTTTACCTCTTCTACGTCGGGTGAGGGTAAGACCTTCGTTGCTGCCAACCTCGCAATGAGTTTCGCAATACTTGGCAAGCGCACGTTGCTTGTAGGTCTTGACATTCGTCGTCCGCGACTGTCGCGTCTCTTTGGAATGAAGAAGGAAGAAGAGGGTATCACGACCCTGCTGGCGCATGATACTGTGAGTGCGGAAGAAGTAAACAGACTCTGCCTGCCGTCAGGATTGAATAAAAACCTTGACTTGCTGATGGCAGGACCGGTGCCTCCTAATCCTTCAGAGTTGGTATCACGCAAATCACTTGAAGATGTGTTTGCCGTATTGCGTAAGGAATATGATTATGTCATCGTGGATACCGCACCAGTGGGATTGGTTACAGACACCTTGCAGATAGGTCGCGTAGCTGATGTGACAGTGGTGATGTGCCGTGCCGACTATACGGAGAAATCCGCTTTCCAGATTATCAACAGCCTTGCCGACAGCAAGAAGTTACCCAACGTATGTCTGGCAATCAACGGCATTGATATGTCGAAGAAGAAGTACGGCTATGCCTACGGCTACGGTCGCTATGGCAAGTATGGCAAGTATGCCTATGGTTCTTACGGTCATGGTTATGGAAACTACGGCTACCAGTCATACGGTTATGGTTCTTATAGTTCCAGCCATTATGGTAATCCTAATGATAACTCCATAAAGAAATGACGATAGCAGTAGATTTTGATGGAACGATAGTCACTCATGAATATCCGAGGATAGGACGTGAGCGTACCTTTGCCACAGACACTCTGAAACAACTCATCGCTGACGGTCACCAACTTATATTGTGGACCGTCCGTGAGGGGCAGTTGCTTGACGATGCTGTAAATTGGTGCAGGGAACGTGGGGTGGAGTTCTATGCCATCAACCGTGACTATCCAGAAGAGGAACGTGAAAATAATAATAACTTCTCGCGCAAACTTAAGGTAGATTTGTGGATAGATGACCGCAACGTTGGCGGACTGCCGGATTGGGGCACCATCTATAGCATGATAAGTGAGAAAAAGACGTGGTATGACATTATACACGAGCAAAGCCACTTAGATAATGACATGCCGCAGCCCAGGAAAAAGAAGTGGGGGATTTTTTAATTCATAATTCATAATGCATAATTCTTAATTCTTAAGGCATTACGAATTATGCATTATGGATTACGCATTATGGATTATGAATTATGCATTATGCATTCTGCATTCTGCATTATTAATGTCTATTCCTCAATGTCAGTAATAGTAGTAACGGCGCGCATGAAGCGATTGCTTACAGTTTCTAGCATAGCTACATTCATACGCGTGGCAGTACTGAAAGAATGGCTGGTGAACGCCTTCTCTACAACACGGAGAAGATGTTTGCCAGCTTTTTTTTGTATCTTCGTTACAAAAGGCAGTTCCTCCTGCGTGAACCCGAAGCACTCTATGAGTATGCTGCCCTCAAGCTGAGCCACCTGTACCAATCCGATATGCGACAGCCATCGGAGTAGTTTTGCGTAATCTATTACATTCTTGTTCTCTCTCAGGAAACGTCCCAGCGTTATCATCCCAGGCATGGTGATGTCAGAAACCACCATATCGTCCATGTTGGCCACGATGATGTCAAGCAGATTCAGCGTCACTTCTGAGATATCGCTGCTGCTTGTCTCCTCATTGATGACACCCTCCCAGCGGCGTGAGGTAAACACGTTATATAACTTTGCATTGGAGTAGTTGTAAGTGTCATTGCGCTGTTGCTCAATGATATCCTTCTTCTCAGCAATCATGCCGACGATAATTTCGGGCAGCAGCGCATCATCCTTCATCCTTGCCACCCCCTCAGCCACGTATGGAAGCACCCCCAGTCGCTCGGCGGCTATAAGCAATTTGCGCCACTTGTGCATTGATATGTCAGCAAGAGCGCTATTGCTCGTTAGGCCGAAAGCACCGGTCGTTGCGAGTGTCATCAGGTTATGTATCGTCGTTTTGTGCATTAAATGTAAGGAAAAAATAATTGGGCTCTTACAGTTCTCCCTTCTCCTGCAGCCATGCCGCAGCCTTCTCCAAGTCGGCAGGAGTGTCAATGCCTATGGTCTCAATCTCCGTCAGTCCCACTTTTATGCGATAGCCATTCTGCAACCAGCGTAACTGCTCCAGGCTCTCAGCCTTCTCAAGTGCCGATTGTGGCAACTGTGTCACCTCGCGCAGCACCTCCCTACGGTAGGCATACATACCGATATGCTTTACGAATGGGAAAGTCTCTGCCCACTCCGTTTGCTCAATGCCACGGCAATATGGTATCACCGAACGGCTGAAATATAATGCAAAGCCACGGTTGTCGGTAACAATCTTTGGCGAATTGGGATTTTTTATAGCCTCTATGTCGTTGCCAAACGGCACGGCAAGCGTGGCAATCTGCGTCTCCTTGTCATCGAAACAGCGGCATACAGCCTCTATCTGTTGTGGTCGAATGAAAGGCTCGTCGCCCTGCACGTTGACTACCACATCGTAAGAATCGCCATCCTGTTCCAGTTTTTCCATAGCTTCCTCGATACGATCCGTGCCGCTTTTGTGGTCGGTGCGCGTCATAACGGCGCGTCCGCCCCATGACATGACGTGGTCAAAGATACGTTCGTCGTCAGTAGCCACACAAACATCGCCCACAGCCTTGGCGGCCTGGGCATACACACGCTGTATCACGCTCCTTCCCCCAAGCACAGCCAAGGGCTTGCCAGGGAAGCGGGTGGAGGCATATCGCGCTGGAATTATAACTATAGGTTTCATTCTGCAAAGATACATATAATTTGCCAATAAAGCATAAAAAGATGTTGATAAAAACATTAAATAATATAAAAAATATCGCAATATGGCATTTTTTTCAAATAAAATTAGTAACTTTGACGCATAATTGCCCATGCTGTGGGCTTCATAAAAGAAAAAGGATGAAGAAGCATACATATATTTTCAGTGTTTTACTATTATCAATATCACTCACGGTCGGTGCGCAGAAAGTGACGCTCGGCTCATGTACCACCATCGACAACGGTCAGTATCAAGGCGAGATGCTCGGCGGAAAGCCCCACGGAAAGGGGCGTACTACATTCCCCACGGGTGACACCTATGAGGGACAATACGAGAAAGGCCGCCGGCAGGGTTACGGCATATACTGTTTCACTGATGGCGAACGCTATGAAGGCGAGTGGTTTCAAGACCAACAACACGGCAAAGGCACGTTCTATTTTACCGACAACCGTCGCTACGAGGGTTTGTGGTTCCGTGATTATCAGGAAGGCCACGGTCGTATGTACTACCACAACGGCGACGTATATGACGGCAACTGGAAGCAGGATAAGCGTGAAGGCAAAGGACGCTATTCATACTCTGGCGGCGCATACTACGTCGGGGAATGGAAGGATGACAAGAAAAACGGTCAGGGAACCTTCAACTGGGGCGATGGCAGCGAGTACGAAGGCCAGTGGGTTGACAATATGCGCAGCGGCAAGGGTACTTACAAGTACTCTACAGGCGATACCTACACCGGGCAGTGGCAGAACGACGTGATGCACGGCAAGGGAACTTACAAGTTCCGCAACGGCGACGTATATCAGGGCGATTACGTTGGCGGCGAGCGCACTGGTGAGGGAATTGAGAAATATGCCAACGGCGATAAGTACACAGGTCACTTCACCGCTGGCGACAAGGATGGTCAGGGTACTCTCGTATGGAAGAACGGCGATATGTATGTAGGCCAGTGGAAAGCAGGAAAACAGAACGGCAAAGGCGTACTGACGAAGAAGAACGGCGACAAATGGGAGGGCACGTTCAAGAATGGTCAGCCTAACGGCGAGATGATAATCCACTTTGCCAACGGCGATAAATTCAAGGGCTCGTTCAAAAATGGCAAGCGCCATGGCAAGGCCATTGAGGAGACGAAAGACGGCGTACGCTTCGAGGGACAGTATAAGGACGACGACCGCAACGGGCCGTTCGTAGAGAAAGACCGCAACGGCAAGGTCACTGCCAAGGGCACATACGAAGAAGGTCTGCGTCAGGAAAACTGATTATGCGTTCTCTCATGATAATGTATTTAACTGATTATACTAAATTATAAAAACACACAAGACATTATGATTATCGACACTATTGACAATCTAAAGATGTATGTCGGCATAAACCCGCTGTTTGCCGATGTAGTCAAGTTCCTTGAGGAAAACGACCTCGCCGCTCTTGAGCCAGGTAAGCACGAGATAAAGGGTAAGGACCTCTTCGTCAACATCATCAACCAGAAAGGCAAACTGCCCGATGAGGCAGTGATGGAGACCCACCGCAACATGCTCGACATACAGATACCTATCGACGGTGAGGAGACCTACGGCTACCTGCCGCTTGAGGATATCACCGTGGAGGCAGAGTACAACGCAGAGAAAGACGTGACGAAATATCCCGACCAGCCTGCTTCTACCTATGCTACGTGTCGTCCGGGCATGATGGCAATCTTCTTCCCACAGGACGGACACACACCTTGCATCTCCAACGACGAGATGTTCAAGAAGGCTGTGTTCAAAATCAAAGCGTAAAGCTTGTTTACATACAGCATCGTAATCAGTATCCTTTTACGGTGTAATCGGATAGCGATTACCACCTAATCAGATACTGATTACGATGTAAAAGCACAGCGATTACAACACATGTTGTAATACGCTGAAAAACAGTCCGCTGACTCTTACCTGAAAACAAAACAAAATAATTACGACAGTATGGCAGAAACCAAGAAAACCCCTGCGACGAAGACTCCTGCCGCAAAGAAACCTGTAACTGCTAAAAAAGCATCTACGACCAAGAAAACTACCGCTACCCGTAAGGCAGTCAAGAAACAGCCGGAGGCTCCGCAGCACATAGGAATAGTGCAGCGCGACCCATGGCTCGAACCTTTTGAAAATGCCATACGGGGGCGTCACGACCATGCCGAGTGGATGGCTAACCATCTGACAAACAACGGCAAGATGTCTCTCGCAGACTTCGCTACCGGATATATGTATTATGGTCTTCACCGCGACCAGAAAGGCGGTTGGGTATTCCGTGAGTGGGCACCTAATGCCACTGAAATCTATCTCATAGGCGATTTCAACAACTGGCAGCCTGCGAAGAAATACCAGCTGAAAAAGAAGAAGAACGAACAGGACTGGGAACTCAAACTGCCTGCTGATGCCATGAAGCATGGCGACCTCTACAAGATGTTAGTGAAGTGGGACGGCGGTCAGGGCGAGCGCATACCGGCATGGGTGCGTCGCGTAGTACAGGACGAGAACACGAAAATATTCTCCGCTCAGGTATGGGCTCCAGAGAAGGAGTATAAGTGGAAGAAGAAAACCTTCAGGCCTTCCGTTGACCCTCTGCTTATCTATGAGTGCCACGTAGGTATGGCGCAGGATGCCGAGAAGGTCGGGTCATATACTGAATTCCGTGAGAATGTATTGCCACGCGTCATCAAGGCCGGCTACAACTGCATACAGGTCATGGCCATACAGGAACACCCCTACTACGGTTCCTTCGGTTATCACGTAAGCAATTTCTTCGCTCCCTCAAGCCGCTTCGGTACGCCCGAGGAATTGAAGGAACTAATAGATGCCGCCCATCAGGCAGGCATTGCGGTCATAATGGATTTGGTTCACTCTCATGCCGTTAAGAATGAGGTAGAGGGATTGGGAAACCTCTGTGGCGACCCTAACCAGTATTTCTACCCAGGCGATCGCCGCGAGCACAACCAGTGGGACAGCCTTTGCTTCGACTACGGCAAAGATCAGGTCATGCACTTCCTGCTCTCTAACTGCAAATACTGGCTTGATGAGTTCCATTTCGACGGCTTCCGCTTCGATGGTGTGACCTCAATGCTCTACTATAACCACGGTCTGGGTGTGGATTTCGGCAGCTATGGCGACTATTTCAATGGCGGACAGGACGATAATGCTCTCTGTTATCTGGCTCTGGCTAACCGCGTCATCCATGAGGTCAACAAGCATGCTATCACCATTGCCGAGGAAATGTCGGGTATGCCAGGGCTTGCTGCCAAGTATGAGGATGGCGGACTGGGCTTCGATTACCGTCTGGCCATGGGACTGCCTGACTACTGGATAAAGATGATTAAGGAGAAGAGCGACGAGCAATGGAACCCGCGCGACATCTTCTGGGAGATGACTAACCGCCGTCAGGACGAGAAAACCATCTCTTATGCCGAGAGCCACGACCAGGCTTTAGTGGGCGACAAGACCATCATCTTCCGACTTATAGATGCTGATATGTACTGGCATTTCAAGAAGGGAGATGAAAATGACGTGGCTCGCCGCGGCATAGCCCTGCACAAGATGATACGCCTTGTGACGGCTTCAACAATGGGAGGCGGCTATCTCACGTTCATGGGCAATGAGTGGGGGCATCCAGAGTGGATTGACTTTCCACGCGAAGGCAACGGATGGAGCTGCAAGTATGCACGCCGACAGTGGCATCTCGTTGACAACGAAGAACTCTGTTATCACTGGCTGGGCGACTTCGACCGCCGCATGATGGAAATCATAGGCATGCAGAAGAAGTTCAATCTCACACCAGTACAGGAGATATGGGTTAATGAAGGCGACCAGGTTATGGCGTTCATGCGTGGCGACCTGTTGTTCGTGTTTAACTTCTCGCCTACGCGCTCCTATACCGATTACGGCTTCCTTGTGCCGCTCGGAGCATACAATGTGGTACTCAATACCGACTCGAAAGACTACGGAGGATTCGGCTTCGCCGACGATACGGTGACGCATCTCACCAACTACGACCCCACGTATGCTGCAGACCGCAAGGAGTGGCTGAAGCTATACATTCCGGCGCGCTCCGCAGTAGTACTGAAAAAGAACTGATAAATTCTGTCACCTATAATGCAAAACGACACAAAAGGCAGCGCCATTACAATGAAGGTAGTGTGTGCTGCGCTTTTTCTGATATTCGTATTCTCTTACGTCCACTACTTCCAGTGCGACGTAATGGCTATGATGCAGTATGATTGGTCGGGCGGCCTGAAGAAGTATGACCGCGCGATCGGCACCGTTGTGATTACCTCTGTCATTGCGCTTGTCGCATTGTTGACTAATGTGGTCACGCGCCTGCCCATACGCTTTCATGCGCTCAACTATTTCCCTGCACTGATAATCCTTGGCATGCTCACGGCTGTCAGATACCACGATGGTGCGGTGCATCCTTCCATTGTGTGGCTTGTGCTTGGCCTTTGCCTGCTCGTGCTCAGTATATTGGCTATCAGCGTGGCCGCAAAGTATAGGGCTTACATGCAGCCTCTGCGCTCGCATGGATTCTTGTCGCATCCCTGGTGGATGAACTTTAATCAGCTTTTTGTTGCGTTCGCACTCGTGTATGCCATGGGAAATACTGACCGCACGCTGCATACCCGACTGGCTGTGGAACGCCTTTGTATTCAGCAAGACTTCGCTAGTGCGCTGCAAAGGGGGATTCCTAAGTACGACAATGACTCTTCACTCGTCATGCTGCGCGCCATGGCGTTGGCTAAAGGTTCAGCGAGTGACAGCACCTGTCTGCTGGGTGAGCATCTCTTCAACTATGAGATTACGGGCGGTTCGCGCTCACTCTTCCCGCAGCGCGACAAGTCTTCTGCCTTTCTTCTGGGCAATTCGTATAACCTTTGGCAAACCATAGGTTTCGTACCTTGTAAGCAGAGCGAATCGCCTATAGTAATACTGAAGCGCGAATTGGCGCGTGAGAAGACACGGTTGCTTGTCTATAACGACACCACACTGCCCCAAGAACAGCGTGATTCCGTCAGCAAACCGCTTTGCCGACCTGCTGCGAGAGACTATCTGCTGTGTGCATATCTGCTCGACCGCGACCTACGCTCGTTCGTGCGCCTGCTACCTGAGGTATATAAACTCGACACTTCCTTGCCACAGCACTATCGCGAGGCGTGTGTACTGTATAAGAAACTGATGGGCACTGCTGTCTATAATGACCCTGCCGTTGAGGCTGATTATGAAGATTTCCTCACCGTGATGCGCTCGCAGCATGACTCGGCGTTGCGTCGTGCAGCACTGCGCGATAGCCATTTCGGTACATATTGGTATTATTATCACGTAAGAAACTAAACGATAATGCCTCATGTTGTTAAGGACGTTAATAAAAACTATAAATAGTTTATTACCTGTCGGCTGAGTATTAACGGCATTAGCGAGGTGACATTAACGGTATTAACGAGGTGACATTAACGGTATTAACGCCCCGGTATTAACGGCATTAACGTTAAATAAACAATCAAAAACTTATTCGCAGAACAATTATTTGACTAAATGTGGGAACATTATAACCCACCCAAAGCATGAAGACAATGATAATCACAGGCGGCAGCTCGGGCATAGGCAAGGCCGCCGCCCAACTGTTTGCCGAGAAAGGATACAAGGTATATGAACTCTCGCGCCATGGCGAGTCTGCCGAGGGAATAACGCATATAGATTGCGATGTGACCATGGCTGGCAACTGTAGCGATGCTGTGAAACGTGTAATTGATGAGTGCGGAACGCTCGATGTACTCATTAGCAATGCTGGTATGGGCATCAGTGGAGCAGTGGAGTTTACCGAAGAGAGCGAGGCTCGCAGACAGTTTGATGTCAATTTCTTCGGTGCACTCAATATAACGCAGGCTGCCTTGCCCTATCTGCGCACTCAGCGTCATGGACGCATCATATTTGTAAGCAGCGTCATGGCGACTTTCAGTCTGCCGTTTCAGGCTTTCTACTCCGCCACTAAGTCGGCAGTAAACTCCTTGGCACTTGCCCTGCGCAACGAAGTACGTCCCTTCGGCATTGAGGTGTGCATCCTGATGCCTGGTGATGTAAAGACGGGCTTCACGGCAGCACGCAAGAAGAGTCTTGCAGGTAGCGAAGTCTATACCCACATGGAGAAAGCTGTCAGTACCATGGAGCACGATGAACAGCACGGTATCACTCCAGAGCGTATGGCTCGCAAACTGCTCTCCATGGCAGAAACGAAGCATCCTGCAGCAACAAGCACCGTAGGTTGGATGTATCATTTGTTCTTGTTATTGGGAAAACTTGTGCCCACCACTCTGGCTTACCGCATCGTAGGCAAGATGTACTGATGCCTACGCCGCTGTTGGGTGATAACTTGTACTGTTCTTTTTCGTAATCTTTCAATCGTTTTTACATTTGATTTGCGTATAAATAATCGTAAATTTGCAGTTCGGTAAGCAAAAGTATGATTGACTCGCTGACCATAGAAAGAATAAAGGAGGCCGCAGATATTGTAGATGTGGTATCAGAGTTCGTGTCGTTGAAGAAAGTGGGCGTGAACTACCGCGGACTGTGTCCGTTCCACAACGATCACACACCGTCGTTCTACGTGTCGCCGTCACGACGCACTTGCCATTGCTTCGTGTGCGGAGAAGGAGGCGACAGTGTCGGATTCATCATGCGCCACGAACAACTGGACTATCCTGAGGCACTGCGCTGGCTGGCACGACGCTATGGCATTGAGATAAAAGAGCGTGAGCTTTCTGATGAGCAGAAGCGAGAACAGAGCGAGCGCGAGGCTCTCTATATCGTTAACCAGTGGGCAGCGGACTACTTCGCCAACATATTGAAAAATGACATTGACGGCCGTGCCATAGGAATGCAGTACTTCCGTCAGCGTGGCATACGCGACGATATCATAGAGAAATTCAAACTCGGTTTCTGTCTTTCCGACCGCTCCGCCATGTCGGCCGAAGCTATCAGAAAAGGCTATAAAGAAGAATATCTTATAAAGACCGGGCTGTGCTACAAGAAAGATGGTGGTGGCGGACTTATTGACCGCTTTGCAGGCAGGGTGATGTTCCCGTGGCTCGGTGTCAGCGGAAAGGTGGTAGCATTCGGCGGACGAGTGCTTGATGCTCGCACGAAAGGTGTGGCGCAGAAGTATGTCAACTCGCCCGATTCCGATATATACCATAAGGACCATGAACTCTACGGTATCTTCCAAGCCAAGAAAGCCATTGCCAAGGAAAACCTTGTATATATGGTTGAGGGATATACTGATGTGATATCAATGCATCAGTGTGGCATTGAGAATGTAGTAGCCAACTCTGGCACCGCTCTCTCCGAGCACCAGATACACATACTCCACCGTTTCACACCCAACATCGTGCTGCTATACGACGGTGATGCCGCAGGCATTAAAGCTGCGCTCAGAGGTACTGATATGCTGCTGAAAGAGGGCATGAATGTGAAAGTAATGCTACTGCCAGATGGTGATGACCCCGACTCATTTGCAAGAAAGCACACTGCTGAGGAATTCCGTACGTATATAGAGGAACATCAGACAGACTTCATAGCATTCAAGACGCGCGTGCTACTCGACGGCGTAAGCGACCCTCATAAGCGTGCCGAGGCAATCACGAGCATAATAAAAAGCGTAAGTGTGATTGGCGACCCCATAATAAGGGCTGCCTACATACAAGACTGTTCGGCGCGGCTGGGCTTTACCGAGCAGACGCTTACTGCAAAACTCAACGAGGAAATACGCACCGCCACGCAGGAACAACAGCGCGAGGAGCAACGACGTGAGCGACGCGAAGCTATGGCATCACAACCTTCTCAGGGCAATGGCGCGCCTGAGTTGCCCCCGATTATACTTCCCGACGGAGAGGTAGTTGCACCAGAAAGCAACAGCCAACCCACCACTACGCTACCTACATCGACACCGTCGCAATATGCAACACAGCCAACAAGACCAACAGCACGGAAGAAGACTACCGTGGCCGACCTTATAATAAGGATAGTGATAGAGCATGGCGAAGAGGTTATATATGATAACGTAGAACGGGAGGATGGTAAGAGTATTTCTCTAAACATTGCGCAGTATATCAAGTATGACATGGGACAGGACGGATTGTCTTTTTCCGAGCCGCTATACAATAGGATACTTGACATAGCCGTAGAGCAATCAAAAGAAAAGGATTTCAAAGCAGGAAGATATTTTACCATGCATCCAGACTACGAGATGTCGTCGCTCGCCATTGACCTGACGAATGACGTAGCAATGATATCAGACAGTATGCGCCCCAATCCTTCCACCGATGAGTTGCGTGAGCAGGTAAACCACTTATTGCTCGATTACCGTAATGAGTACATCAACCAACAGATGACTGGCCTTGCAGCTCGTATGCGAGCCGCAAACGGCGATGCAGAAAAGATAAAGCAGATAATGGCCGAGATGCGCGAAGTGCAACAGGTAAGACGAGCAATAGCAAAAAGGATAGGCGGCAGCATATCACCACTGAGATAAGGGCGGATTCTATTGATTACCACTATAACTCATGACGCATATTCTGCAAATTAGGGTTTTTCCTCATGTAACATAGGGAAAAGCCCTTTTTGCTTTTAATAATTTGATGTACTTTTGCATCAGATAACAATTAAAACCATACGATTATGAAAAAGATTATACTCACACTCATATCTGTCATCACCATGGCTACGACAGCCAGTGCAATGACATACGCAGAAGCTCGCGAGCAGGCTCTGTTCCTCACCGACAAGATGGCTTACGAACTCAATCTCAGTCAGCAGCAGTATGAGGCTGCATACGAGATAAATCTCGATTACCTCATGAGCATACATACCGTAGGCGATGTATATGCAGATGCATGGCGTCAGCGTAATCTCGACCTCGAGTATATACTCTATGATTGGCAGTACACGGCTTTCTGCGCAGCCAGCTATTTCTTCCGCCCCGTATATTGGAACGCAGGCTACTGGCATTTCGGCATTTACTCACACTATCCTCACCGCACGCACTTCTACTTCTCTCGTCCGGCTGCTTATGTGTCCTATCGCGGCGGACACTCATGGCGTCGCAACGGCGGACGTTCCTGGTACGTAGCACGCAGAGAGACTTATCGTCCGGCGGTACATCGCAACCACTACGTCGGTATGCGCGACAACCATCGCGAAGTCGGTCATAGCAATCGTAGCAGCGTAGCTTTCAAGCGTAATAACAATGTTAATCGCAATAACAACACTTATCACAACAATAACAATGCTAATCGCAATAACGATAATGGCAACCGCTATAACGGCAGGAATAATAATGGTATTCATTATAATAATGGAAACAGCAACTCCTATACCCGTCCATCAGTAAGTAGCCACCGTAGCAGTACACGTGAGACCGTAGGCCATAGCGATAACATAGGTAGTCGTTCATCATCGTCTGTAGATAACAATACGATGCATCGCGGTGGCAGCATGGGTAGTACCAGTGGAACTGTTCGCAGTGGTGGAGCAGTTCGCAGTGGTGGAACTACACGCGGCAACGCTGGCACAATGTCAAACGGCAGCAGTGGAAGCCGTGGACGCAGATAACATGAGAACTCACAAATTCAATACTGCAGAAATTTCAGACATAAAAATTTTGCAGATTAAAAAAAATGTATTAACTTTGCACTTCGGAAAGCGAGGAGGACGCTATCTTCCCTGCTTTCCACTTTATTTAGGGAAGATTGGCAGAGTGACCGAATGCGCTGGACTCGAAATCCGGTATACGCTTTACCGCGTATCGGGGGTTTGAATCCCTCATCTTCCGCAAGAAACACCGCAAGAAGCAAGTTCTTCCGCCACGCAATGCAGGAAGATACGTGTTTCTTGCGTTTTTTTTATTTCCTCGTGCTAAATACAAGAATAGTTATCAGATAAACGATTATTTAACTAAAATTAAGCATTTAGCACTGTATCTTGCACTAAAAAAAGTTAAAGAGACAGGGCAGTGACGATGAATTGTTATTTTTTTTGTATCTTTGCACGAAACTTTGTGTCCTTGACCTATGAGAAGGTTTATGTGGCATCATCTATAAAAACTAAAAAAACAAAATAACAAGCCAAACAATGAGTTCAGTAACAACAAACAAGATGACCAACTGGCGTTGGGTCATGTGTGCGATGCTATTCTTCGCCACTACCGTAAACTACATGGACCGTCAGGTTCTGTCACTCACATGGAAAGACTTCATCTCGCCTGAGTTCCACTGGAACGACGAGATATACGGTAACATTACCGCTGTATTTTCCATCCTTTATGCCGTAGCCAACCTCTTTGCAGGCAAGTTCGTTGACTGGATGGGCACTAAGAAGGGTTACTTCTGGGCTATCACCGTATGGTCACTTGGTGCTGTGTTGCACGCAGGTTGCGGATGGTTTACCATGCAGTATGAAGGACTCGGAAGCATTGAAGCACTGAGAGCAGTGCAGGCTGGTTCAACAGCAGCTGTGGCTATTGCTACTGTCAGCATGTATGCCTTCCTCGCTTGCCGATGCATCCTCGCATTGGGTGAGGCTGGTAACTTCCCTGCAGCTATCAAGGTTACGGCTGAGTATTTCCCTAAGAAAGACCGCGCTTTCGCTACCTCTATATTCAACTCTGGCGCATCAGTAGGCGCACTGGCAGCACCTGCCACCATTCCGTTGCTCGCAAAGGCATGGGGTTGGGAGATGGCCTTCATTATCATCGGTGCCCTTGGCTTCATTTGGGCAGGCGTCTGGCTCTTCGTATATGACAAGCCAGCACAGTCGAAGTTTGTAAATGAGGCTGAGCTGAACTACGTAAATCAGGACGATGAACAGGAAAAAGCAACAGAAGTAGAGGTAGAGGAGAAGCAGATGAGTTACATGGAAGCCTTCTCTCATCGCCAGACGTGGTCATTCGCCTTCGGTAAATTCATGACCGACGGCGTATGGTGGTTCTTCCTCTTCTGGGCTCCAGCATACTTCTCTGACCAGTATGGCTACTCATCAGATTCAAGCATGGGTATCGCTCTTATCTTTACCCTTTATGCTATCGTTACCGTACTGTCAATGTTTGGTGGCTACCTGCCAAAACTCTTCGTTGAGAAGAAGGGCATGAACCCTTATCAGGGTCGTATGCTCGCCATGCTTATCTTCGCCTTCTTCCCAGTGCTTGCGCTCTTTGCACAGCCACTCGGACAGTACAGCGTATGGTGGCCGGCAATCATCATCGGACTTGTAGGCGCAGGCCATCAGGCTTGGTCAGCCAACATCTTCTCTACCACAGGCGATATGTTCCCAAAGAGTGCCGTGGCTACCATCACTGGTATCGGCTCTATGGCAGGCGGTGTCGGTTCATTCCTCATCAATAAGATTTCCGGTAACCTCTTCACCTACGCCGAGGCACAGGGCTCTGCCTTCACTTTCATGGGCTTTGATGGCAAGCCAGCCGGATATATGATTATCTTCTGCGTGTGTGCAGTGGCATACCTTATCGGCTGGAGTGTAATGAAGCTGCTCGTGCCGAAGTACAAGCCTGTAGTGGTAAAGTAAGGTATTATGCATAATTAAATCATAATTCGTAATTTTCAATGCTTAGCGCATAATTCATGGCTTCGGGTATTCTTATTGATGCTGCGAGCCATGAATTATGCTTTTTATTTTTGATGAATAAAGATATTAGAAACTTTATTTATGTCATTACGGTCATGACACTGACAGCTTGCAACGGCATCATGGACGGACTGTATGATGAAGACACGTCGCAAAGAGGCGGTGCGACCGTAGATGACATTGAGATGGTTAGCGGTACGCTTACCATCGATGCCTCAAACTGGAAAAACTGGTATTACATTGACCTGCATGCGCTGCACGACTCAATAGTGAATGGCGCAGAGCAGGATTTGTCTTTTCCGCCGTACCCCATCCCAACGACGCTGACTGGCGAATGGGACGGAGCGTCGGCCGTTTGCACATACTGGTATGATGTGTTTGGCGAGGGACTGCAAAACCACGAATTGCGCAGCAGCACTCCTGCCGATACGCAGGAGGAACCCGAACAGTGGGACTTGGCGTTGCATCGCGACAACGTGCGCACCAATGGCGGAGCGGTATTCATGACGCAGTCTGCTGACATCAATGACCTCGGCGATGCATGGCGCAGCGATGCCGCCACCTGGCAGGAAGACGAATGGAACGAGATCGACGTATGGATGGATCAGTCGCAGATGTTCACCGGAGTGATAGGCAACCAGCGCATAAAAATCAACACCCTGCTGAGCAGTTGGCTGACGTTACAGATACCACCCATTCCGCCATCTTTCACCTACAACGGCAATGCCTTCGTCATACGACTGAAAGACGGCACGTATGCCGCCATACGCCTGGCCGACTACCGCAAGCAAGGCACCAACTGCATAATGACTATAGAATACCGCTATCCGCTGCAATAATAGACCCGCCCCGGCTCTCACTGTGAGTGGTGGGGATTAAGTCAATTCTTTTCTGGAAAAAGTGATGATAAAAAAGTATGTAATACTGGCTCTGTTGATGTCGCCATGCGCAATACACGCAGAGACCAACCAACTGGACGATGCAACCACAGCGCCCATACAGCTCGAACAGCTCGTGGTGACTGGCACGCGAACGCAGAAGACACTGAAGGATACCCCCGTACAGACACGCGTCATAACACACAATGACATCGTCAACAGCGATGCCACCAACATACAAGAGCTGCTGACGCAGGAGATGCCGGGGGTGGAATACTCCTACGCCATGAGTCAGCTGACACACCTGAACTTCGCCGGTTTCGGCGGACAGAGCGTGCTTTTCCTCGTTGACGGCGAACGTCTTGCCGGTGAGACGATGGACGACGTGGACTTCCAGCGTCTGTCAATGCAAAACGTGGAGCGCGTGGAGATAATCAAGGGTGCTGCTTCTGCGCTCTACGGCTCCAACGCTGCCGGGGGCGTAATCAACATAATCACGCGCCAACCGCAGAAGGGGTGGCACCTGAACGTGAACGGACGCACGCGCATAGGACAGCGCGAGGAGAACCGCTATGGGCTCAATCTGATGCTGAGCAGCAACAAGGTGAGCAATACGCTCGACTTCACAGGCACCAACATGGCTGGCTACGATGTGAAGAACGGCGACCCTCTGAAGGCCGTGACCAGCTACTACGTACACCGTATGTATGGCAATCGCGTGCGCAGCGTGAGTGACCGCCTGACGTGGCAGCCACTTGACCGACTGCGCTTCACGCTCCACGGAGGCTACTACTTCAGCAACCGCGAGACGGCCACCACCACACTCCCCGACCACTACCGCGACCTGACGTTCGGAGCGCGCGCGACATGGGACATGACTGCACGCGACAATATCGAGGTTTCATACAACTTTGACCAGTTTGACAAGGCTCAGCACAGCACCATCAGTGACCTGTGCATCAGATATTACTCCAACGTGCAGCACTCCGTGCGCACACTCTACAACCACACCTTCGGTCGGAAAGACATACTGACCATAGGAGGCGACTACATGCGCGACTACATGCTCAATTCGAAGACTGCCGCCGGAGAGTACCGCCAATATGCGGCCGACGTGTTTGCGCAGTACGACTGGAATATCACCAGTCGCTGGGAGGCGGTGGCTGCCATTCGCTATGACTATTTCAGCGACGGCGAGAACCATCAGCTGACGCCCAAACTCAACCTGCGCTACCGCCTGCTCGACAACCTGACGCTGCGCGGTGGCTACGGCATGGGCTTCCGTGCGCCTACGCTGAAGGAGAAGTACTACATATTCAACATGGTGGGCATCTGGGACATAGTGGGCTCCAATGTCGTGGGCTATGAGCTGAAACCCGAGCAGAGCCACAACTTCAGTCTGTCGGCAGAATACAGCTACAGCGGACTATACCTCATGGCATCGGCCTACTACACCATCATACGCAACCGCATCACACCCGGTGCGCCACGCATGGCCACCGACTTCCCCGGCGATGCCTCTGTGCTCGGCACGGACAAGTGGCTGCCCTACACCAACGTGGAACGCTACAATGCCCACGGCATAGACCTGACGGCTCAGAAGCACTGGCGCAATGGTCTGGAGGCGAAGCTTTCCTATGCCTACATACACGAGCAGTTGCCCAAGGATGCCAACGGCGAAGCCATCAACAACCAGTATCAGCCGGCACGCCCACACTCGCTGACGGCTCGTCTGGAGTGGGACAAGCAGCTGACAAAAAACTACGGTCTCAACATTGCCCTCACTGGGCGTTTCCTGTCGGCAGTGAGCAATATCGAGTTTGTAGATTATCAGACGCGCGATGAGTACGGCCGGCTGTTACGCAAAGAGGCCAGATACCCTGCCTATACCATGTGGAAACTCCAAGCCACGCAGCGCATAGGTCAGGCAGCACGCCTGACGCTGACCCTTGACAACCTGTTTGACTACCAGCCGGAGTACCACTACTTCAACTCGCCCTTCACCGATGGCATCGCAGTAATGGCAGGACTTAGTGTGGATATTGACAAGATGCTGAAAAACAAATAGATAACAACCACGCAGTAAAAGCTATGCTTTTACACTGTAATCGCTATCTGATTACACCGCAAAAGCTATCTGATTACCATGTAATCAGATAGCTTTTACTATGCCTTCACTTTTATACTGGATAATTTAAAAAAATAATGTGACCTTCTGATAGCCCGTTTCGGGCGAGGTAACGACAGGCGTGGGGAACTTAAACGACCCGATTTCGTCAAACACGGCCAGAAGTTCTTCATTGCTGTAAACGTCAAACAGTCGTTTCTTCGACACAATATTAGTGCAATATACGTCGCCGTTGTCATCGATGAGAATGTCAAATTCAAGGATGAACTCATGGGGGTAGTTGCTGTTGTCGTTGCGAGCTAACGACTGAATGGCTTGGATTTTTATGTCATCGAAAATACCATAGACCTTTTCTTTCTTCGCCCACAGCGGTTTCTTCGTCACGATTTCAAACTCAGTCTTTTGCTTCTCTATCTCCTTCGTCCTGGCATTGATGTCCGCCACGCTATAGTAATAAAACTTATACTTGGGGTGATAGCGTTCCTTTATCGTGCGTCCGTTGTATTCCCTCGTGTCAGAATTGTCCTGACTACCATGTGTCTGTGCCGTAATGAATGATACATTCAGGATTAGCAGCATTAAAATAAAAAAGTGTTTCTTCATTGTCGTGGTCATAGTTTTAGTTTTTTAGTTACTGCAAAGATAAATAAAAACAATGAATACGGCAATAAAAAAACACTTTTTTTAACATATTTTTCACTTTCGTGCGCTAAGTGTTGTAACCAGCGCGAAAAGCGATTTGAGAATAGAGAATAGTATCATTAGTTGCTGAAGACTATCTCACCGTCACGACTGTCAACCACAATCGGCTTGTCCTTGCTGACCGTTCCTGAGAGCAACTGCTTGCTCAGGGCGTTGAGTACGTCGCGCTGTATGGCACGTTTCACAGGACGCGCACCGAAGTCTGGGTCGAAGCCTGCCTCTGCCAGCGTGCTGATGGCGGCATCGGTCACGTTGAGCGTGAAGCCTTGCTCTTGCAGCATCTTCGCTACGCGGTTCATCTGCAGGCGTACTATCTGGCTTATCTGCTCCTTGCTGAGCTGTGAGAAATTGATGATTTCGTCGATACGATTGAGGAATTCAGGACGTATTGGCGGTTTCACCATGCCGTTGCCGTCGAGTATCGGTGCCTTGCCATAGAGCTGATCCATGGTGAGGTTTGAGGTCATGATGATTATTGTGTTCTTGAAGTTGACCACGCGCCCCTTGGAATCGGTCAGCCGACCGTCATCAAGCACTTGCAGCAGCGTGTTGAACACGTCGGGATGCGCCTTTTCTATCTCATCAAACAGCACCACAGAGTATGGCTTGCGCCTGACAGCCTCTGTCAGCTGACCGCCCTCGTCGTAACCTACGTAGCCCGGAGGCGCACCGATAAGTCTGGTCACGCTGAACTTCTCCTGATACTCGCTCATGTCGATACGCGTAATCATCTGTTCGTCGTTGAACAGGTAGTCGGCCAGAGCCTTTGCCAGTTCTGTCTTACCCACGCCCGTAGTGCCGAGGAATATGTAGGAGGCGATAGGCCTCTTTGGGTCTTGCAAACCTGCACGGCTGCGGCGCACGGCATCGCTTACCGCCTGTATGGCCTCGTCCTGACCAATCACGCGCTTGTGGAGCTCATCCTCAAGATGCAGCAGTTTGTCGCGCTCGCTCTGCATCATGCGCGTGACGGGGATGCCCGTCCAGCGGCTTACCACCTCGGCAATGTCATCGGCTGTAACCTCCTCGCGCACCATCTTGGCCGCACCAGAGGAAATCTCCGCCTGCACCTTCTTTATGTCCTCCTCCAGTTCCTTCAGCTTGCCGTAGCGTATCTCCGCCACCTTGCCGTAGTTGCCCTCGCGCTCAGCCTTGTCGGCTTCAAAGCGCAGATGCTCAATATCCTGCTTGTCCTGCTGGATTTTGTCAACAAGGTTTTTCTCCTTCACCCACTCCGAGCGCATACGCATCTGCTCGTCCTGCAGGGTTGAGATGGTCTTGTTGAGCTCTGCCAGCTTCTCCTTGTCGTCTTCGCGCTTTATTGCCTCGCGCTCTATCTCCAGTTGTTTCAGCTTGCGCTCCAGTTCGTCAAGTTCCTCAGGCACCGAGTCACGCTCCATGCGCAGCTTTGCGGCAGCCTCATCCATCAGGTCGATGGCCTTGTCAGGCAGGAAACGGTCGCTGATATATCGGCTCGACAGTGTCACTGCCGCTATGCAGGCATCATCCTGTATGCGCACGCGGTGGTGGTTTTCATAGCGTTCCTTCAGTCCGCGCAGTATGGATATAGCACTCAGCTCGTCTGGTTCGTCAACCATCACTATCTGGAAACGGCGCTCCAGTGCCTTGTCCTTTTCGAAATACTTCTGGTATTCGTTGAGCGTTGTTGCACCCACGGCGCGCAGTTCGCCACGCGCCAGCGCCGGCTTCAGTATGTTGGCAGCATCCATGGCACCCTCTCCGCCGCCTGCTCCTACGAGTGTGTGTATCTCGTCAATGAACAGGATATACCTGCCTTGCGACTCCACTACGCCATTTATCACTCCCTTCAGGCGCTCCTCAAACTCGCCCTTGTACTTGGCACCGGCCACCAGCGCACCCATATCGAGCGTGTATATCTCCTTGTCCTTCAGGTTTTCAGGCACGTCGCCCCTGACAATGCGCTGCGCCAGTCCCTCGGCAATGGCGGTCTTACCCGTTCCCGGCTCACCAATAAGTATAGGGTTGTTCTTCGTTCGGCGCGACAGAATCTGTAGTACGCGTCGGATTTCGTCGTCGCGGCCTATCACAGGGTCAAGCTTCCCTGACTTTGCGTCAGCCACGAGGTTCTTGCAGAAACGGCTCAGTGCTTCCTTGCCGCTCATTGCTTGTTCTTGATTCATCATCATAATCTAACTCCTTTCTTCTGTTTATATGTTATATTTTTTTGTATCTTTGTCTCAACCAAATCTCATTCCAACGATTTCTGTGTGTCATCATGTCGTCTTTTCGTGACAATGTGTCAGCGAACTGCGATTAGTTATACACAAAATAAGACTATCAAGACAATTCCATGAGTAAAGGAATTGTCCTGATAGTCTTATTGTCGCTATTCTTGTGTGAATAGTGAGAAGTTCGTTAATGCTTATTCTTCAACATCTTCCCATAGGTCGAATGACGTGCCTTTGGCAGCGATGTCATTATCATCCGTTATGAGAGTTCTGCTAATTTGTAATTTTTCGCTTGCTTGCATAAGGCGCAAGGGCTTGATTCTTACGAAGCGTGCCGTAGGTGTGATATATAAAATCTTTTTCATTTCTTTATGTATTTGAGATTAGTGCTTTATCGTATAGACTTCTTGCCGTTGCTGTCGATAACCATGCCACGGTAGCCTTTGCCTACCTGCTGACCGGCTGCGTTGTAAAGTTTGGTGCTTACGGCTTCAGCCTCTGCCGCCGCATTGTTGATAGCGGTTGCTTCTTCCTCGTTTTCATATACGAATTTGAGACCCTCCTTGGCTTCTGTGCTGTCGCCAGTCTTCAGGTATGCTTTCTTGGCAGGTATTGTTACTTCGACTTCTACGGGGTGCATCATGCCGTCGATTTTGCTGAGTGCGTAAATACCATCACCATCTTTTACTGTGTAACTCTCAGTAGTAGAACCCTTGAGTATGTTTTCTGATACGTCGTCTGTTGTTGACTCACACAATGGCAGGCTGTAGGTCTTGTCTTCTGTAAGTTCTTCCAGACTGCGTATTATCACTGGCGTACCGGCTGGTACGTAGGTCACTTCGGATAGTTTGACACTTTTGCTATCCTTTGCCGTTGCAATGTAGGCCTTCAGGTTCTCTTCCTTAGAGAAGTCCAGTGCGAATGTCGTAACGTATGAAGCAAGTCTCGTTGTGCTGTTGATGGTGATGTCCTCTTTAAGGTCACCTGTGCGCTCTAATAATACATAGTCAAGTATAATGTTGCCGTCAGATGCGTACATCTGCAGTGCATCACCAGTTACGAGACCCGCATTGAAAAACTTTGAGCCATCAGTCTTAACTTTATTTACAGACCAGTTACAACTCTTTGTCTCTAATGTATTGTCTGCAGAGTTACGGTAGAAAGAATATGTGCGATCTGCATTGACATTGTTGCTGCATATTGCATACGAAACCTTATACACACCAGTCTCTGCTATAGTACATATATCCATCGTTGTATTATTCAGACCACGACCAGCCTTGTTGTCTGAATAGTTACCATTCTCTACCTTAGTTCCTAACTGGTTATAGGTCTCACCCTCGTAGAAGTAAGCAGTTCCATCATAGGTCGTATAGTCTATGCCCTTTGTTGCATCGTTTTGCGCTGCAGTGAATGAGTAGTAATATGTATCATCGTTCTTTGAATAGGTTACAACATTGTTATCATTAGTGAGGTATTTTGACACTGTTACGCTATATGTCTTGCCATCGTATGCCTCCTCATCGGTAAGCAAATTTTCTATCACGGTGTTTCCGCTAACCGCATTGACGGTGAACGTATATTTAGGCAAAGCCGTCATAGTGAAACTTATAGATGGGTTCTCCGAAGATACAGTAAAGCTGCCAGTCGCATCGTTGTATCCTGCAAGCTTTGCAGTGTAGTAATAGGTTGTATTGGCACTCAACTGGTCGCTTGACACTGAAGTACTACGAGCTTCATCGCTATAAACATTCACAGTCGGCTCAAGGCCGTTCGTTTCGTTGAACGTTACAGAATAGAATGTGCTGTTGCTGTATTCTATAACCAATGAAGGAGTACCATTGTCTGCTTCCTTTGAGTTTACAGTGCATTGTTGTCCTACACTGTAGACAATAAGACTAATTATACCATCTGCATCAGTGTTAATATACGTTTTAAGATCATCACTATTGAATGAAACCTCCTTAGTTTCACCTTTTGCAATAGAGTTTGACAAATTGAAAGGATGGATGTTCAAGTCTGTTGCGTTGCGAATTACCATTCCGCAGTTTGCAGTGGTTGTAGTCTCGTCCCAATTGGTAAGATCAAAGTAACCCAGATATATACTACGTGTGTTTGAGTTAGTAGATGGGTTAGTGGCAGTAACCTTAAATGTTGCATTTGTTATTTTGCCTATATAACTTGATGCGTCAAACTTGAAAACTGCGATATTCTTACTGCCTGAATAATTATATTTGATACCGGGGGTGGCATCTGTCCACATCTCCTGCACTATGCCGCAGTAAAGTGTTTCCTCTGTGCCATAACAATCACCTGTGGCATCCCAGCTGAAGTATGTGTCTGCGACAGGTGACAACGTGACCGTCTCCGCCCACGATACTATTGTGCCTAAAAGGCACATCATTAATAGAGAGTAAATTTTTTTCATGTTATTGTTAGTTTTTGGTTTAGTTTACGAAATTAGTTAGTTAAAGAGTTTATATAAATAAAAGAATTAATGTAAAATAAGGAGTTAATGTGGATAATACCACTTGTAGTACATAAAGATGTGGACAAATTTACACAGAAATTAAGATAATAAGAAATTTGTTAGTTTTTTTTTTTTTTTTGTTTAACATCTGTTAAGGTTTTGTGAAAGAGCATTTTAATGTGCTAATTATTTGTCAGAATGAAGAAAATATTGTAACTTTGCACCCTTGATGGAGATAAAGAAATCACATAAGGCAGACCTTGAGCATCGCCGCCCGTGGATATTCGCTGCAGCACTCGTTGCGGTGACGGTGGTGTTTGTGGGTGTACTGTTCATTCCTTTCAAGAGTCTGAGCAGCATGGCCGACGATTTCTTTGACGATGAAGCCATGGACCTTGACCTCAAAGCCAATGAGCAGGATGATATGATTTCTGCTGCGCAACAGGAGCCGGAGCCAGAGAAACAAGAGGCAACGCAGATAAACAAGGTTGACGAGGTGACGGAGATTGCCCCGGAACAACTGGAACAAACACCCACAGAGGGAGAAGAAAAGACAGAAGAGAAGCAAGAGGAGCAACCGCCCATCAATCAGAATGAAGATGACGAAGAAACGCGCTTGCTGGTAGAGCAACTGCCAGAATATCCCGGTGGGGTGGTGGAGTTTATGAAATGGCTCACCAAGACGCTGAAATACCCCGACGAGGCCTTGCGCCGCCATACGGAAGGCAAGGTGATGGTCAATTTCATAGTAGAGAAAGACGGTTCGCTGAGTAATATAAAGGTAGTGAAGTCAGCTGGCAAACTGCTTGACGATGAAGCCCTGCGCGTAATGAACCTGATGCCAAAGTGGAGTCCAGGCAAAGACAAAGGCAAGCCCTGTCGCACGCTGATGGCAATACCTATAGTGTTTGAGATTTAAACAAGAACTTTAGTTAAACAACTTCTCAATCCGTTTCATGTCGGCATTGTGGCAGAACACCACCACGATGTCGCCTTCTTGTATCTGCGTGCCGCCAGAGATGAGCATACCCTCGCCATTACGTACAAGTCCGCCAAATGTAATGCCCTTAGGCAGACCAAGTTCAAAAATGCGCTTCTTGGTTATCCGTGAGCCAGAAGCAGCAGTAAACTCCGCAACGTCGGCCTTCGCCTGCATGAGAAAACGTACATTGTTAGCCTTGCCCTCAAGCAGTGTCTCGTAGATACGTGAGGCGGCAATGGCCTTCTTATTGATTATAGTGCCGATGTCAAGACTCTCAGCCATATCTACGTAATCAATATTCTCAACCACAGCCACGGTCTTGCGCACACCATAGCGTTTTGCTGTAAGGCAAGCCAGAATGTTGGCCTCGCTGCTGCCAGTCAGTGCTACGAAAGCCTGAGTGCTGCGTATGCCCTCCTCATTCAATAGCGATGTATCGCGGGCATCACCGTTGATTACGTAGTCAGCCGTGCGTGGCAACAACTCGTTGAGTTGCTCGCAGCGCGTGGGGTTAATCTCTATAATCTTGTACTTCATGTATTCTGGCATGATGTGAGCCGTGCGCACTGCAGTCTTGCCACCGCCCATTATCATCACATTGCGCACGTCGGCATAGTCCTCTTTGCCTACAATCTGCCTGACGAGCGGGATATACTCTTTCTTTGTCATGAAATAAGCCATGTCATGCAGCAGTAGCATATCGTTACCACCAGGAATTATCGTTTCGTTGCCACGCTTGATAGCCACGATGTGGTAAGGGTCGTCAGGACCGATAAGGTCTTTCAGAGGTTTGTTCAGAATCTGACATTTCTCGCGTAGTTTGATACCGAGCATGACGAGTGCACCATCGTGTACGTCCCATCGCTGTCTGACCCACGACATCTTCAGACCATTGATGATGTCCTGCGCGGCAAGCAATTCAGGGTAGATGATAGAGTCGATGCCCATGCGCTTGAGTACATCCTCGTTCTTAGGCTTTGCATATTCATATTCCTCAACTCGTGCCACCGTGTGCTTAGCACCAAGCGACTTTGCCAAGGCGCATGACGTGACGTTCACCTCCTGATTCAGCGTCACGGCAATAAACAAATCAGCGTGAGAGGCGTCAATCTCGCGCAAAGCCTTTATGCTGACGGGCGAAGCGTGCATGGTGAGCACATCAAGGTCAGAGTTGATGCTGTCAAGCGCCTCCTCGTTATCGTCGATGATTGTTATGTCCTCGTTCGTGCGGTTAAGCAGCGAAGCAAGGTAGTTGCCTATGGCGTATGCACCTGCGATGATAATCTTCATGTCAATTCATCTTCATGATTCATAATACATTTTCTTATTCCCTCGGCATCTATTCCTACGATATGTTGAAGTTCGGCCACAGTACCATGCTCCACGAACTCGGTCGTTGGCATACCAAGGCGTGTGACCCGCGGCGTATAGCCGTGGTCAGCGAAATACTCCACCACAGCAGAACCCAAACCACCGTCGCGCACCCCGTCTTCCACCGTTATTACGCGCTTGAAGTTGCTGCCAACGTAATCCAGTATTTCTGTGTCAATAGGCTTCAGGAAGCGCATGTCGTAGTGAGCAACCGACAAACCTTCTATGGCTTTGGTAACATTATTGCCGATATGGCCAATCGACAACACTGCAACCTCGGAACCCTCCTTTAAGCAACGTCCCTTTCCTATGGGCAGAGGTTCCAACGCACAGCGCCAGTCGGTCAACACACCGCGTCCTCGCGGATAGCGAATGACGAAAGGTCCCATGTCTTGCTGTTGCGCAGTAAACATCATGCGGCGCAGTTCGTGCTCATTCATAGGTGCACATATAGTAAGGTTAGGCACAGGCCGCAGGGCTGCAAGGTCGAACGCTCCATGGTGCGTAGCACCGTCTTCACCGACGATGCCGGCGCGGTCGAAGCAGAAAACTACGTTCAGGCGACCTATGGCCACATCGTGAATGATATTGTCGTAGGCACGCTGAGCAAACGCACTATATATGTTGCAGAAAGGAATCAGACCCTCCTTTGCCATTCCACCAGAGAAGGTAACAGCATGTCCCTCGGCAATGCCGACATCGAAGGCGCGTTCAGGCAAGGCAGCCATAAGCTTATTCATGCTGCACCCCGTAGGCATGGCAGGCGTTACGCCCATGATGCGTGGGTTCTGCCGGGCCAGCTCTACGAGAGTCTCTCCGAAGACATCCTGATATTTCGGTGGCATATTGGAAGTGTCCACCTTCTGTCGCTCGCCCGTCTCGGGGTCAAACTTACCAGGAGCGTGCCATATCGTGGCAGCCTTCTCTGCAGGTTCGTAGCCTTTTCCCTTGATAGTGTGTATATGTAGCAACTTCGGACCTTTCATGTCTTTCAGTTGACGGAGCACACGCACCAGTTCTGCTACGTTGTGACCGTCAACCGGTCCGAAATACCTTATGTCCATCCCCTCGAATATATTGGCCTGAGGTGACAGTGCCGACTTTACGGCATTGCTCAGCCTTATGGTTTTGCGCCTGCGGTTTTCGCTCAGCATACCATGGCTTCGCAACCAGCGTGCCGCACGGTCGCGCCAGCGGTTGTAGCTCTCGTTGGTATTCAGCGAAAGCAGGTATTGCTTCATGCCGCCCACACTTCGGTCGATGGACATGTTGTTGTCGTTGAGAATGATAAGCAGGTCGTTGGGCGAAGAAGCTGCATTGTTCAGTCCTTCGAAGGCCAATCCTCCGCTCATCGAACCATCGCCAATGACAGCCACCACTTTCTTCTGCTTCTGCGCCACAGCCATTCCCAGTGCTGCCGAGATACTGTTGGAGGCATGACCACAGGTGAATGTGTCATATTCGCTTTCGTCAGGGGTAGGGAAGGGGTGAAGCCCGCCGAGCTTGCGGTTGGTAGAGAATAGTTCGCGGCGACCTGTCAGTATCTTGTGACCGTAGGCTTGGTGGCCAACGTCCCACACGATGCGGTCTTCCGGCGTGTTATATACATAATGCAGAGCTACGGTAAGTTCGGTTACACCAAGGCTGGAAGCCAGATGACCAGGATTTACCGACAATTCCTTGACTATGTCGTCACGTAGTTCCTCACAAACCTTAGGCAGCGCATCTACGGGCAATAGCCTCAAGTCGGAAGGGAATTTTATGTTGTTTAAGTATTGATAGTTCATAAGTTATTGCTTCTTCGCATATACAAACAGTACTTGTTGCCCCTCTGGCAGGCGTACGTCTGTGATTTGTGTGTGCAAAGTTACACCTTTTTTTTGAAATAATCACATATTTTTACATGAAAAATAACAAAAGAGCAGACCTTAAAATGCGTATGTATGGCTTTTTCTCTTGAAATTACTTTCGTAATTACGAGAAAATCATTACCTTTGCATTGCAATGAACAATATACTTAAGCAAGACATAATGTATCTGCAAGGTGTGGGACCACAGCGCAAACAGATACTGGAAAAGGAACTTGGTATCACTAATTATGGTGGTCTGCTTGAGTATTATCCGTATAAATATGTTGACCGTACGCGTATATATACGGTAAGGGAACTGTCGCTTGATATGCCTTTTGTACAGTTGAAAGGTAGGATATTGTCGTTTGAAGAGTTTGACATGGGGCCGCGCAAGAAGCGTTTGGTGGCACATTTTTCCGATGGCACAGGCGTGATGGATTTAGTGTGGTTCTCCGCTGTGCAGTGGATACAGAAGACGTATAAGGTGGGAGTGGAATATATAGTATTCGGCAAGCCAGGTGCTTTTAACGGCCGTGCCCAGATGAGCCATCCCGACATTGACGATGCTTCATCGCTTCAGCTCAACGAGATGGGTATGCAACCATACTATGTCACTACTGAGCGCATGAAGAAGGCAGGCATCACCTCGCGCACCATGGAGCGCATAATGAAAACCCTGCTCACGAAACTTCCCCCACTGGATGAAACCCTTCCTGATTATATCACGAAGCCATTACATCTCGTCAGTCGTGATGAAGCCATGCGAGGCGTGCATTATCCTCATTCGCAGCGCGAGATGCAGAAGGCTCGCGAGAGACTGAAGTTTGAAGAACTGTTCTATGTTCAGTTGAACATACTACGCTATGCCTCAAACAATCGTAGGAAGTATCGTGGCTATGTGCTACCGAAGGTGGGTGCGGTGTTCCATGATTTCTATGCCCATAACCTGCCGTTTGAGTTGACTGGAGCGCAGAAACGTGTAATGCACGAGATACAGCATGACATGAATACCGGTCGGCAGATGAACCGATTGGTACAGGGCGACGTTGGGTCGGGCAAGACACTTGTGGCTCTCATGGCGATGCTTATTGCTGTGGATAATGGCTTTCAAGCCGTAATGATGGCTCCTACGGAGATACTTGCTGAGCAACACCTTGCCACTATACGACAGTTTCTGCGTGATATGCCAGTGCGTGTAGAACTGCTTACGGGCATCGTGAAGGGCAAACGACGTAAGGAAGTACTCGATGGACTTGTGACGGGTGACGTCAATATTCTTGTGGGTACTCACGCAGTGATAGAGGATACCGTGAGGTTTGATAACCTTGGACTGGCCGTTATTGACGAGCAACATCGTTTCGGCGTTGCACAACGTGCGAAACTTTGGGCGAAGAATGATAATCCCCCTCATATACTCGTTATGACTGCCACACCAATTCCGCGTACGCTTGCCATGACGATATATGGCGATTTGGATGTAAGCGTGATTGACGAACTGCCTCCAGGACGCAAACCTATCCAGACACTGCATAAGTTTGATAAGCAGACAGTAACTCTCTATAACGGCATAAGGCGCGAGGTGGCATCGGGTAGGCAGGTATATGTGGTATTTCCGCTTATCAAGGAGAGCGAGAAGATGGACCTGAAAAATCTGGAAGATGGCTATGCTCACCTGCAGAGCGTATTCCCTGAGTATCAGATGAGCATGGTTCACGGCAAGATGAAGCCTGCGGAGAAGGAAGTGGAGATGCAGCGTTTTGCACGTGGCGAGACGCAGATGCTTGTGGCTACAACGGTGATAGAGGTAGGAGTAAACGTGCCTAATGCCAGCGTAATGGTGATAATGGATGCACAGCGCTTCGGACTGTCGCAGTTGCATCAGTTGCGTGGTCGTGTGGGTCGTGGTGCCGACCAGTCTTACTGCATACTGGTCACGGGCTATGAGCTATCGGCAGAAACGAGAAAGCGCATTGATATAATGTGTGAGACCAATGATGGCTTCCGCATAGCTGAGGCTGATTTGAAACTGAGAGGTCCCGGCGACCTTGAGGGTACGCAGCAAAGTGGTATGGCCTTTGACCTGAAGATAGCCAATATAGCGCAGGACGGACAACTCGTTCAGATGGCGCGCAACGAGGCACAGAAGATTATTGACATCGACCCTGAGTGTAACTCGCCGCAATATGCTATGCTCTGGAACAGGCTAAGGCAACTCCGTGGCAATGATGTGGACTGGGCACAGATAAGTTGAAAAGAGTAGGGGAAAGTCCCCTACATTATTTATATATATAACAAAACAAATGAAAAAGACAATGATGCAAACCAGGCGCAGCAGCCTGCGTTTCAAGCATTTCTCAAGAAAAGGCTATGCCCTTTTCTCTGTGCTTGGACGCGAGGTGCTTGTCGGTACTCTCACTGTCGCTACCCTCACTCATGCAAAGGCTGAGGGCGTTAGTGTTGACAAAGAGCGTGCCGATGATACCATGCAGCGTCAGGAACTGAGGCTCGACGAGGTCGTGGTCACAGGCTCGCGAACTCCGCTCACGCAGAGCGAAGCAGCAAAGATTGTCTCTGTAATTACGCGCGAGGAAATTCAACGTGCGGCGGCAGAGACTGTAAACGACGTTTTGAAATTAGCCACGGGCGTGGATGTCCGTCAGCGCGGTGGCTTTGGTGTACAGACGGACATTTCAATAGGTGGAGGCACTTTCGACCAGATTGCTATTCTTCTTAATGGTGTCAACATTAGCAATCCGCAGACAGGACACCTCAGTGCCGATTTCCCCGTTTCTCTTGACGATATTCAGCGCATAGAAATAGTGCAGGGGGCTGCTGCACGTGTGTTTGGCGCATCGGCTTTCAATGGTGCGATAAACATCGTCACCTCGCCTTCCGGCTCCTTCTGCGCTGCGGATGCCGAACGCAAAGCACCAGTGCTTGTAGGCGTAGAGGGAGGAAGCTACGGCACCTTTGGCGGTACGGCGCGTGTAGCTTTTCCTTCGTGTTGCAAGGGTAGAGGCAGCGTCTCGATGTCATATCGGCAGAGCGACGGCGGAACATCAAATAGCTATTTCCGACAGTCGCAAGGCTTCTATCAAAGCCGTGCATCGCTTGATGGACTTGTCCGGAAACTCTTTCCTTCCTTGGAAGATTGCAGCGGAGAACTCTCGTGGCAGTTTGGTCTGTCAACAAAGCGCTATGGGGCCAACACATTCTATTCCGCTGCCTATCCCAATCAGTATGAGAGCAATGCCAGATTGTTTGCTTCCATTGGTGCAGACCTGCATCTCGGCATACTGCAACTGCGTATTCAGCCATACTGGAACCGCAACTATGACCACTTCCAACTCATCCGCAATACGGCGATAGGCGAGAATTTTCATCGCAATGATGTGTTTGGAGCATCCGCAAACCTGAGTGCTGAGTGGCAGTTAGGGCGCTCGTCTTTTGGCGCAGAGATACGCAAAGAGATTATATATTCAACCAATCTCGGCAGCCCGCTTGATGAGGACGACTTCGTCAGTGTACCTCGACACGACGGCATATACTATAATAAAAGGTGTAAACGTACTGATTTCAATCTTTTCCTTGAGCATAACGTGCTTCTCCGTAACTTCACAGCCTCGTTGGGAATAGTGGCAAACCGCAATACGGGTTATAGCAGTGACTATCGTTTCTATCCTGGAATAGACCTCAGTTATCGCCCTGCAGATAAGTGGAAACTGACTGCTTCGTGGAACATGGCATTCCGTATGCCTACCTTTACTGACTTGTTTTATAAGTCGCCAACACAGCAAGGCAATGTTGGTTTGAAGCCGGAGCGTACGCAGTCCCTGCGCTTTGCCGCTGATTATGATGCTCCAGCCTATAGCCTCAGGGCATCTTTTTTCTATGACCATGGTACGGATATGATTGACTGGGTCATGTATTCGGCAGAAGATGTGTATCACTCGGCAAACTTCCGCCTGAACAACTATGGTGCAGAGCTTAACGCTACATTCCGTCCCTGCGCCGTGTGGCTTAATTCTCCTGTTACAGAGATTAAACTTAATTATGCCTATATTACCCAGACGCGCCATGACGATACCTACGTTTTCAAGTCAAACTATGCCATGGAGTACCTGCGTCATAAGTTTATTGCATCCATCGACCATCGCATAGTGTCTCGTCTCTCTGCCTCATGGTCATTCCGTTGGCAGCAACGTATGGGGTCTTACATGGTGTATGAGAATGCCAAGTCAACAGGCGAAATACGTCCTTACCATCCATACGGCATACTCGACTTGAAACTTCGCTGGACAGCACCGCACTATTCTCTGAGCCTTTCGCTCAATAACCTCACGTCATACCGTTATTATGACCTGGGCAATGTCCTCCAGCCTGGCTTCTGGCTTATGGCAGGTGCGAAGTTTACGTTCTGATAACTTCATGATATAAATAAGTAATTGCTATGTGGTACAATTTCTACTGCATAGCAATTATCTTTTTGCCGTGTGTTAAATAAAATAACTACGATGGTGTATGGAAAAAGAAAGATTTTCTGTATTTCTTGATATTATTGGATAATCAGTGCGTAATTGTTAACTTTGCAGTTTGAAAAGGTAATATTATACAAAAACAAACGATTATGAACACATTTATTTTGGCAGACAATCAGGAATTAACGTCGTATGCGGTGCAGAGTTTGATTGCAGAAAATGAGGACAACACGACGCTTAGAGTATCAAATCGTATAGGACTTATCGGAACGCTCAAGGAGCATCCGGATAGCGTGGTTATATTAGACTTTGAGCTGATGGACTTCGTCAATGCTGAGCAACTGATAATACTCAGTGAGCGTTTCAGTAGTTCTCGTTGGATATTGCTTTCAGACAATCTTACGCCAGACATCGTCAGTCGCGTGATGTATAACTCCCAATCGTTCAGCGTGGTGTTTAAGGATGATCCAGTCTCTGAGATTCGCAGTGCTTTGCGTGCTGCCATGCGCGGCGAGCGGCACGTCAGCAACAGAACCCTTGAACTGACTCTGATGGCTGGAAACATAGCAAAGGAGCGTGAGAACCTCACGGCTACCGAACAGGAAATAACGATACTGATAGCCCAGGGGAAGTCATCAAAGGAGATTGCTGTGGAGCGTGTGCTGAGCGTGCATACAGTGAACACTCACCGTAAGAATATCTTCCGTAAGCTCGGCGTCAACACGGCTCACGACGTAACACGCTATGCTCTGCGTGCAGGATTACTCGACTCTTCCGAGTTTTATATTTGATAAATTGAGTAAACCTCTGTTTATCTTTGTTTTATGGTGTGAAATACCCAATACATGGTATGTGATATGCCGTAAAAAGAGTATTGTGCAAGTGTTGAAATGTTAGTAACTTTGCATCCAATTCAAGTAGTCTGTATGTAGAGACAGATTAAATAATAACCAAAAAGAAAGGGGAAAGACATGAAAAAGGAAGAAAGATTGTATTTTATTGGTTTGCTGCTTTTCATCATTACGCTTGGTAGTTGCTCTGGCAGCGATAATGATGCGTATGTAACCACGATAACCATACCCGAAGAGCAGGATGAGGAATGTTGTAATGCAGAGGAGACTTTTCTTGCGTACGCTTTCCTTAATAACGGCTATGTGAAAGAGATAGAAGCACTGCGTGATACGATTGACGAAGCGTATGAGTTGCGTGTTTATTCCGCTAACGGTAATTTTCACGTTGGTTACAATGAGTTGTTCTTCTCATTGACGAAACTATCCAATGGAGGTTACGTGCGTGACTTCACTGTCACAGGTGTCAGACCATTGATGACGATGACCAGCATGGGAATGACCCATTCTGCTCCGGCACAGACGGAGGCTGTACTCTACGATGCCACCTTCCCTGCGGTCCGTAAGGCATGGGTATCGTTCCTGATGAGTAGCGGCGAGAGTGGATATTGGGAGTTATCCTATAGTGCTTCTACAGGTGGAAAGAGCGTTGACCACGGTGCTACTATTGTTACGGTAGAAGCCTTGACAGAAGAGCAGAACTGGCTGAAATCGTTCAAGATAGGCAGCGAAGTGTATTATTTGTCACTCGTAAATCCACTTGACTTACAGGTTGGTTCTAACACGATAAAGGCCTACGTGTCAAAACGTGGTTCGGATAAGTCGCAGCCTTATGCCCTTGCCGATGATACGTTTACGATAGAGATATACCCCACTATGCCTGACATGGGCAACCATACGTCTCCGGGCAACGTGTCGCTGACGCTGCAGGATGACGGCTCTTATCAGGGTACGCTTAATCTTTCTATGACTGGCACGTGGGACATCCATCTGCACGTTAAGGATGCAGAGGGCAACACCGTGGCAGGTGGTGAGGGACTCAGCGACCTCTACTGGACGGTAACGAGATAAAACTTCAAAGAGAAAGGAGGATGAATGATAACATTGGCTATTGTATTCGGATTGTATAATCCAGCAGACACAGTTATGAAGGAAACGACCATCGATGAGGTGGTCGTTTCATCTTTCGCAAATCCTGGTAGCAAGGCTGTGCGGAAGGGAAGACTTGCCTCGATAGATGAGCATATACGCGCTTTGAATAAGGTAGATGTAGTACGTCGGGGCTCATACGCATGGGAACCTGTGGTTAATGGCATGCAGACCGAACGTCTCTCTACCACCATTGATGGCATGAAGATATTCTATGCTTGCACGGACAGAATGGATCCCGTGACATCATACGTTGAAAGCGGCAACTTACAGCGTATCAGCCTTGACGGAGGTCTTGACGGCAATCCTCAGGCTACGGGCAACATAGGTGGTTCGATAGACTTGAAGTTGCGCAAGGTGGGCTTCTCCGCCCAACCATCAGAGTACAACCTAAGTGCTGGATATGAATCCAATGGTAATCTGTTTGTGACAGGTGCGGATGCTGCCTTCTCCTCGTCACGTTTCTATTCCAACTTTGGCGCATACTACAGAGGTGCTGGCAACTACAGGGCAGGTGGTGAGGAAGTGGAGTACTCGCAGTTTCATAAGTTTAACGCTTTTGTCAATGTGGGTTTTCAGCCACGTCTCGACCATATCATCGAGGGTACGGTGATTTTCGACCGTGCCTTTGATGTGGGCTATCCTGCCCTTACCATGGATGTGAAGGATGCCACGGGCTTTATCACTTCGCTGTCGTTCCGCCGTGAGAATATAGGCAGTATTCTCAACAGGTGGGAGACGAAGGCTTATTATAATCACATTTTGCACAATATGGATGATACTACGCGGCCTGACGTTGTTATACACATGGATATGCCAGGGCGAAGCAAGACGGCAGGGCTGTATAGTCTGTTGGAGGGTACGCTGGGCGATAATCGCTATCAGTTGAATTATGATGTTTATTACAACACCCTCTTTGCAGACATGACCATGTATGTGTCAGGGGCGAAACCTATGTATATGCTTACGTGGCCTGATGTCCACACGTTCAATACTGGCTTTTCGTTTACTGACGACCTTGCTTTGGGTGAACATCACAATCTCAGGTTGTCGGCAAAGCTGTCATGGCAGCATCGTCACATTTGCAACGATGAGGGCTTCAAGGCTCTGGCTATTTACTTTCCACAAGCCAGTAGCAGTGACTCTCAACTATCGGGACGCATTGCCGCGAGCTATGCCTATGAGATACGTGGCTGGCGCTTTACGCTTGGTACGGGCTATGGTTCACGTACGCCTACGGTTACTGAGGCATACGGATATTTCCTCAACAATACCTTTGACTTGTATGATTATATAGGCAATCCTCACCTGCGCAATGAAAAGGCCGCTGAGGCTAACTTGTCTGTGGAGTGGAAAGGACGCACTGTGGAGGTAAAGGCGGAGACTGACGCCTTCTTCTTCTCTGATTACATAATCGGATTACCAGACAGTCGTTTGTCGGCAATGACTATCGGTGCAGCTGGAGTAAAGGTTTACCAGAATTTGCGAAGTGCATGTATCGTCAATTCCACGCTCTCTTTGGTTTTGCATCCTATCGCTTCGCTTAGTGTGGATAATCGTTTGGGTTACAGCTATGGCAAGGAGAACACAGGCTCACGCTTGCCACTTATTGCGCCCCTTACCTATAATGGTAATGTGCTTTATTCCTATAAATCGCTTACGGCAGGCCTTGGTGTGCGTATGGCCGCTCGCCACAGTAATTATAGTGAGAAGTACGGTGAGACGTCAACGCCTGGTTATGCAGTTTGGAATGTTGACTTTGATTATCGCTTGTCGTTAGGTCGCGTGCAGGTTGATTTGCGTCTGGGTGCGGAAAATATATTCAATCGTTATTATTCCACCTATTCTGACTGGAACCATATACCGCAGAAGGGCAGGAATGTGTATTTCAATACAGTGTTTAGGTTTTGACTTCTATGAATTAAAGCACTGGAACTGGTAATGATTAGAAAAAAGATTGTAGTGTAAGTGGTTGTGTTTCTTGATGTTAAGGTGATATATACCAAATGTTTGGTATATAAAATACCGCACAAGTGGGATTTCGGGGATGGGGGAAATGTAGTAACTTTGCACTCAGAAATCAGAGACGTTCACCAATCAAAAGATTGACGTTAACTATTTCTTCGTGCGAAGAGGCACTCAGAAATCAGAGACGTTCACCAATAAAAAGATTGACGTTAACTATTTCTTCGTGCGAAGAGGCACTCAGAAATCAAAGATGTTTAATTATGACAACAAAATTTACTGCAAGAATGATGACACAGAAAATGAATACTAAGCAGATGATGCGAATGTGTTGCCGTCAGGCAGCTTGAATAGACACATCAATATGAATATGAAAGGAGATATAGAAATTAAAAATGCACAATGCAAACGCAAGTCATAAACAAACCATAACTCGAAAGAAAGGAACAATAACAATGAAAAAATCACTATACATAATATCAGCACTACTCATTAACGCCAGCACACTTCTGGCACAGTCAGAGAAAATCTCAGTTAAGGCTCCAGGCTTTGCTCGTCCGTTGGTAGAGAAACTTGTTTCTGAATACACCAAGCAGCACCCCGATGCCAATATCGAGATAGTAAAGGGCAAGACTGAGGATGCAGCTCACACGCTGCAGTTTACTGCTGAGGGTGGCGACATCAACATAGCACGCTATGCCGTAGTGCCTGTAACCGCCAGTGGCTCTGATGCCGAGCAACTCCTGCAGTCGTCACATCTCAATGCAAAGCAGTTGCGCAACCTCTTCTTCTTAAAAGACGAGTTTGCAGACGAAGAGCATAAGGAGAGCAAAGCAGAGAAGGCAGTTCATATCTACACTGGTAACAGCCAGCAGTCAGTGGCACGCGCTTACGCTTCACGCTTCAACCAAGATGCTACCAACTACAAGGGCAAGAAGATTTCTGGCGATGACAGCTTCCTTAATATCGCCATCAGTCGTGACCCATTGGGCGTAACCATCAACGCTCTCTCTAACGTGTATGACCTCAAGAGCCGCAAACTTGCAGGCAATCTGGCTATCGTTCCACTCGACCTCGACAAGCAGGGACGTCAGGTGTTCCATCAGGGCGACCTCGATGATATAATCTCACTGCTTGAGCGAGAGGAGTTCAAGGAGATACCAGTAGGCAACCTCGGTTTGGCTTACAACCATGCTGATACACGGCAGAACGACTTTGTACACTGGATTCTTACCGAAGGCACCAAGTATGCCCATGAGTACGGCCTGCTCAACCTCTCACAGAAAGAGCAGACAGCACAGCTTGAGCGTACTCAGGACGCGGGCCTCCTCTCTTGCCTGTAATTTTTGGGGGAGGGCTGCGACAATGTCGCAGCCTACAAGGGAAGAGAGATGAGAGAAGAGGGCAGCTACACTGTTGCTGCTGATAAAGGAAAAAGGGGAGAAATAAGGATATATATATAATTTTTTTGTTATGAGGTTATAAGGCGAGGCATATTGTCTCACCCTGGACCTCATAACCTTATACACCACAACCTAAAAAAAGAATAGTATCAGGATTATGAAGAAAGGATTACTTACATTTTTTTTCGCTGTAGCGGCTGCACTGACGTCGCTGGCGCAGACTACCCTTACCGGACGCATCGTTGACGCCGTGACGGGCGAGGGTCTCATTGGTGCCTCTGTGGTGCCGAAAAATTCAAAAGAACTCGGTACTGTTACCGACATCAACGGCAACTTCACTCTGCAGACCAAGGTGGAACTGCCCTTGACGCTCAGCGTGCAGTATATAGGTTATCGTTCACAAGAGGTCGATGTATATGACGCCGACGAGTCGATAGAGATAGCACTCGGTGCCAGTGGCAACTCGCTCAACGAGGTCGTTGTGGTAGGCTACGGCACACAGCAGCGTAAGAAGCTCACTGGATCGGTGGCATCAATCAATCCTGATGATGTATTGCAGAACGTGGTATCACTTGATAAGGCACTGGGCGGAACCGTTGCAGGCCTCTCAGTATCATCAGCATCAGGTCAGCCAGGTGCATCAAGCAGCATCCGCATACGTGGTGGTAACTCAATCACTGCAGGTAACGAGCCTCTCTACGTAATCGACGGTGTGCTCATCTACAATAGCACCAGTGCAGCAAGCACAGGTAACAGTCAGGCTGGCGGCGGCTTTAACCCTATCGCCTCTATCAACCCTGCCGACATTGAGTCAATAGAGATTCTGAAGGACGTATCTGCATCTGCCATCTATGGTTCTCGTGGTGCCAACGGTGTAATCATCGTGACCACCAAGAACGGTAAGAAGGGCAAGGTGAATGTTGACTATGGATACTCACTCGGCATTTCATCAGTAAGCAAGAAACTTGACCTTCTCAACGCTCAGCAGTGGGGTGACCTCTACCTTGAGCTTGCTACCGACGCACAGAAGGCTGCCGCAGGTGTGACAGAAGACGTTGTAAGGTCATGGGGTGCAGGCACCGACTGGCAGGATGCACTCTTCCGCACTGCCGTAACCCACGAGCACCAGCTTTCTGTAAGCGGTGGTTCAGAGAAGGAGCGTTTCCTTCTCTCAGCCAACTACATCAACCAGGATGGTATTATCCATAACTCAGACTTCACCCGTCTCGGTGCACGCTTCAACTATGAGCGCGACATTCTGAAGAACCTCACAGTAGGCGTAAGATCTAACTTCACCAAGTCAACACGTACCGGTGCTTACGGTTTCCGTGGTACGGCAACAGGCTTCAGTGGCGTAATTGATAAGGTTATCCGCACCACTCCGGCAGTGCCGATATACAATGCTGACGGTTCATGGAACTATGCCAACCCATTTGAGAAGGGCGACTTCGTACGCGACGACGTTACAGTAAACCCAATAGCCGACATTTACAATCTCCAGACAGAGACAAAGGTTGACAACATACTCTTGTCTGGTTTCGCACAGTGGGAGATTATTCCCGGTCTGCGCTTCCGCACACAGGCTTCTGCCAACATCATCAATACACGTCAGAACCTTTTCGGTGGAGAAGAGACACAGGTAGGCTTCTCATCACAGGGCTATGGCGACATAGGTACGAAGCGTTGGGAGAGCGATCAGTTCGAGGCTACGCTGACATACGGTAAGAAGTTTGGTGGCATACATGAAATAGAGGCCCTTGCAGGTTACACCTATCAGCAGGAGAAGAGCGAAGGACTCGATGCTTCTACAGCATACTATGCTAATGAGAATCTGGGCTATCACAGCCTGCAGTCTGGTTCTACCTTCGTAGAGACAAACTCAAGCTTTGCTACATCATCGCTCTATTCCGTACTCGGACGTATCAACTACTCACTCCTTGACCGCTATCACCTCACAGCCACTCTGCGTGGTGACGCATCAAGCCGATTTGCCAAGAACCACAAGTGGGGTTGGTTCCCATCAGTAGGTTTCTCATGGAACGTAAACGAGGAGAAGTTCCTCAAGAACAAGAAATGGCTCGAAGACCTGAAGTTCCGTGCAAGCATCGGTACGGTAGGTAACCAGGAGATTGGTAACTATCAGTTCTCATCAGACTATGCTGCTACACACTACTTTGTAGGTGGAGTAAAGCAGCTGGCATACTACCGCTCATCACTGGGCAATGATGACCTGAAGTGGGAGAGCACTACATCATTCGACCTCGGTCTTGACATCAACCTCTTCAAGGGTCGCCTGGGCTTCGTAATCGACTACTATCATAAGAAGACCTCTGACCTGCTGCTTTCAATACCAGTAGAGCAGACCACAGGTTTCTCAAGTCAGTTGCAGAACATCGGTAACGTAACCAACGATGGTATAGAGTTCGCTGTCAACGGCACTATCTATCAGTCAAAGGACCTCCTCTGGAGCGCCAATGCAAACATTGCACACAACAAAAACAAAGTTACAAACCTCGGTGGTACACAGAATGAAATCATCAGCGGTAACACTATTATCCGCGTAGGTGAGGCTCTCGGAACATACTATGGATGGGAGTATGATGGTCTTGCACAGCTTGGCGAAGACCTCAGCACTATTGCCAAGCCATCTTCAAAGCCAACCGTAGAATACGGCGACGTGAAGTATGTTGACCAGAATGGCGACGGTGAGGTAGATCAGGAGAATGACCGCGTGGTGCTCGGCTCTACACAGCCTAAGTTCACTTACGGCTTCGGTTCACAGTTGCGTTACAAGCAGTGGGACTTCTCATTCAACTTCCAGGGCGTATATGGCAATAAGGCTTACAACAGCCTGCGTCAGGCTCTTGAGACACCAAACATTGCGTACAACGGTTCTACTGCGCTGCTCAACCGTTGGACTGTTGACAATCCTAACACTGACATACCACGTGCTTACGTATCATCAGTAGCAACACTGTATCTCGACAGCCGCTACATTGAGAGTGCAAGCTACCTCCGTCTGAAGGACATTCAGGTAGGCTACAACTTCCAGCCACGCCTGAAGAACGGTCAGAAACTCGGACTGTACCTCTATGCTTCTGCACAGAACCTCTTCACCATTACCCCATACAAAGGTTATGATCCAGAGTTCACTGGCAGCAACAGCTATCCATCAGCTCGCACCTTCACCTTCGGCGTGAAGTTCTCATATTAAAATTGTGAACAAATGGCGCATGGATTCCTGCGCTGGAATAGGAGTGAATGAATGTTAAAAAGCCCTCAGTGTGACATCATCTGATGTTATTCTGAGGGCTCTTCTGTGGTAAAAAGATAGCTTTTACCGTGCTAAAACACTTCTTTTACCTTGTAATCAGATAATGATTGGTGGGTAAAAGCTATCTGATTACAGCGTAAAAGCTATCTGATTACGAAATGATGTGATACTGACAATACTATGTTTTTACGTAAACTACATAGCGTCAGGATGTTAGTGGAATTGTAAAAATGTGCGCTATTTCAGGGCAAAAATTACTTTCGTGATTTCTATCGCAAGGAAACCGCAGTAAAAGGTGGGTTCTATTAATTAGCTTTGTCAGATTTTCGAGTTTGTTTCGAGTGCAGAGTGTCAGCAGAAGAGGGAGCATAGCGGGCTATGTGACCGAGGATGCTGACAGTATGCGCCGAAAGAAAACGAAAAGATGACAAAACGTCAACCCACATTTAAAGTTTAACATTACGGTGGTAATTAATAGAACCCACCTGAAATACCTCGTACACCTTTACTCCTCCAGCCGCTGCGCATCTTGTATTACCAGTCCGGCAAGCATAAAACCGAATATTGCGGTGATATGAGCCAGCGTACCGTTAATCTGCGCTTTCGACGAACACCATTCGTGATTTAGCAGAGTTGGGTCGCCAGGGCCGTTCGTTGCCTTGGGACACATACACTGCCCCGTCCCGCAGGTGGCGTTCTTGCCACGGTTCTGAAGCAACTCGTCGCTATATACGCAGAGGAACTTATGTGCCGGAAACACTTTCTGGCTCTTAAACTTTTTTCGCAAGGCTCGCGCCAGCGGGTCGCCCTGTACCTTCCAAAACTCAGCTACACGGATGCGCGTGGGATCCAGTTTCAGTGCTGCACCCATTGAAGAAAACAGTCGGGCCTTTGTCTTGCAGGCCATGATAATGAGCAGAGCCTTATCCTTCAGTGAGTCGATAGCATCAATAATATAGTCGTAGGTGTCGAGAGCAAACTCGTCGGCTGTTTCCTGAGAGAAAACCTTCTGAAGGGCATTGACCTCAGCAGCAGGGTTGATGGCAAGCAGTCGCTCACGCAAGGCATCCACCTTCACCTCTCCGATGGTCTTTGTCGTAGCCATCAACTGGCGGTTGACGTTAGTGATACACACACGGTCAGAGTCAACAATCGTCAACTCCCTGATACCGCTGCGCACCAAACTCTCGGCGCACCACGAACCTACTCCGCCCACACCGAAGATTATCACACGTTTGCGAGCTATGCTTTTCATAGCCTCGTTGCCCAAAAGCAGTTCTGCCCTGCGAAATATTGCGTCTTGTATTGCCATATTATATTAGCCTGTCTTTGATTTGCAAGTGCTTTTTCGTACGAAGCAAATAGTGCGTGTCATTCGTAAGAATGGCGCACGTCTCTGATTTGCAAGTGCAAAGTTAATAATTTTCCTCCAATTATGAAGCAAAAACAACGAAATACCTAATGCTTGGTATGCAATATGCCGTAAAAGCGGTATTGTGTAGATGGAGAAAACTGAGTAATTTTGCATTCAGAAAAACAATTCGTAATGCTTAATTCATAATTATCCATCTGGATGGCAATTATGAATAATGAATAAAAAGAAAGGAGACAACAACATGAAGAAAACAAACGACAAACTACAAAAGACACTTTTGACATTCTATTCCGTCCATATGCTGACGCTCGTGCTGCTGCTGCTTGCAGCTGCGGTGTTCAGCTCTTGTGAATCCCTTGACCAAGGCGATCCGAGTAAACTCTCAGAGAGCAGTTTGCCAAAGACCGATGCCGATGCCAAGGCTCTTGTCAATGCCATATATGCCAGCGACATAGAGCTTGCCACTACATACATGTATCTTACCGACCTGCCATCTGAGACTACCGTGTCGGGCGAGAACCCTAACGGTGGAGGCGGTATGCTCGGACTGCTCAAGTGGGACGGCACTAACTCTTACCTGGAGCGTCTGTGGTCAGCAGCATACACCTCAATAGCACGCGCCAACGACGTGATAGAGCGACTGGAGGCTGCTCCGGCAGGAGTATCTGCCCTTGTGACGTCGAGAAGCATAGGCGAGGCAAAGTTCCTGCGTGCATACTATCACTACTACCTCGTGCAGGTATGGGGACCGGTGCCGGTAATCACTCGCGTAGGTCAGGGCAACAATGCAGTGCGCGAAGCGGAAACGGTGGTATATCAGCAGATAGTAAACGACCTTAAGGATGCCGCCGAGCTGCTGCCGGAGGTAAGCGAATATGCCGCTACCGACATAGGTCGCGCTACACGCGGTGCTGCCAATGCCGCACTGGCTAAGGTTTACCTCACATGGGCACAGGTTGATGACGATCTTACCGATGCACAGCGTAATGAATACTTCGACCTCTCTGCACAGTATGCACAGAAGGTCATCGACTCTGGCGAGTATCAGCTCGAGGAAGACTTCTACGACAACTGGAACAACAAGAACCGCAACGGTAAGGAGAGCATCTTCGCCATACAGTTCTATATGGGTTCTTCTACCCGCCAAGGTGATGCCTCAGGCAACAACCACCTCTGCCACTGCTCATTCTCAACAGGTTTCAGCGTATCGCTGCCACACATAGCTCCGGGTCCAGACAACGAGTTGCGCGACTCATACCTCGAAGGCGACCAGCGTAAGGCTGTCACCATAGCCGACTCGCTATGGCGTCCTTCTACCAACAGTTACTTCCACTTCTACTTCGACAACGACGGCGACGGCATCAAGGAGTCTGGCTTCTCACGCTTCAACAAGTATATTGACCACGACTCGCCCGAGACAAGTGCCTCTGACCGCGCCATGAACCGTCAGGTTATTCGTCTTGCAGAGGTTTACCTGCTGCTTGCAGAGGCTATCAACGAGCGCGACGGACAGCCAAATCAGGAGGCTTATGATGCCTTCAACAAGGTGCGTCGCCGTGCTTTCCGCGAGGACATAAACAGCAACGAGGCGCAGCCACACGACCTGGAGGCAGGACTCGACTATGAAAGTTTCCGCAACGCCATCATTCAGGAACGCTCATGGGAACTCACACTGGAGCAGAAGCACCTCTTCGACCTGAAGCGCTGGAAGATTCTCGTGAAGACTATCAAAAACTCTAAGATTGCTAAGGAATACCCAGAGTATAACAAGCAGACCATAGACTTCAAGCACTATCGCTATCCTATACCACAGGCACAGCGCGAGGTTAACCCTAACCTCTGGCAGAACTATGGCTATGACGGTTCAACAATAACAGTAAACCCATATAAAGGAAGAGAATAAATGAAGAAATCAATATTGACGATAATAGCATTGGCAGCCATAACAGCAGCCAATGCACAGCAAAACGACCAGCGACTGAACAAAGGCATTACCGATGCCTCATGGTATAAGAAGGCAGTGAAGAGCGCACCGTCGTTCCGTGACTTCCTCAAGCGCAGGAAGCAGGCAGTAAACAACTGGCTCGCCATTCCTACATCGGCATTGCAGCCCATTACCATCAAGGCTTTCGCCACAGCAGAGCAGCGCGCCGGCACCCGCCACGTGATAATACGCGAACACCAGTTTCTCAACGACAGCGGCTACAACAACGGCGGCTTTGACCTCGGAATAGGTACACCTGACCACGTTATCGCTGCCATTGCAGGCGACATCATCGACAGCTATGCTACGCAGGCTGCCATCAAGGGCATCGCCATTGACTCGCTCGCCGTCAACGTAAAGCAGACTGGTCGCAGCATAGGCGACTGGGGCATTGACTACACCATATACATCGATTCACCTGCCTCTGACTCGCAACTCGAGGAACTGCGTCTGCTTGCCGAGAAGAACTCACCGTTGTATCAGTTCTCACTGCAGGCTAACAAGGTGGAGACCACTATAGAATATACCCGCACACCAGAGGAACTGGAGATACCTCCAACGTATCAGCCAGGTCTGCGCGAGTTCATCGAGTGGGAGATTAAGAAAGGCGAAGGAAACAAGAAGCTCCGTGAGAGCGGACAGCGTCCTGACCGCAGCAAGTTTGGTGGCTATGCATACGACTACCCATACTCACGCAAGAACGAGTTTACGCCAGCACAGAGCGACAGCTACCTGAGTCCAGACGGACCATCAGCGTTCATCAACCCTGCAGCAGGTGTGACAGTGGTACAGGTAAGACACCACCGCGTAATACAGGATCATCCACAGATATTCGGTGGTAATGACCTTGGTGCCACGGCAGTGGAAGCCCACATCGGACTGCTCGGCTCATGCTTCACTCACGTGGCAGAGGGCACTGCAGCACGCAATAAGATACCTCTCGACACCCTGAAGGTATCGCTCACCGCAGAACTGGACCCGCGTGCCGGTCGCAAGGGTTTTGAGAATACCCCACTCTATCCTACAAACATCAAAATGCGTGTAGTCGTCAGCAGCCCACGCGACGAGGCAACCATCCGTCAGCTTGTAGAAGACACCGAGAAGGGATGTCCTATTTACAACCTCGTGACACGTGCACAGACCCTCACCGGCCGAGTAAAGCGCGTAACGGCAAGCAACAAATAAGAAACATACAAATACAACTTGATAAAGATAAATAAAGGCAAGAAATGACATAGAGTTCATTTCTTGCCTTTATTCTTGTTTATAAAAATTGTTTTGTATAGAATGTGAAATCATTATTTGTTGTATCCTGTTAAGGGAATGTTAAACACATACATAATAGTGTGTTACGGCTTCATATACCATAATTATGGTATATGAAATCACTCATACGTGGGATTGTGGGAGAAGGAAAATCATAGTAACTTTGCACTCGGAAATCAGAGACGTGCGCCAATCTCTTGATTGACTCGCACTATTTCCTTCATGCGAGGAAGCACTCGGAATCAGAGATGTGCGCCAGTCTCTTGATTGACTCGCACTGATATAGCAAAATAAAATACAAACATAAATAAAACTAAAAAAGAAAGGAGAAATTCAGGATGAAAAGAACAAGCAAATCCGTTATCCTTACAGCAGCACTCGCTCTCGCACTGAGTGGAGCCAACGCACAAGGAGTGCTGGGGACATTCAAGTCTGCAAAGAAACAGACGATACTTGAGAAGAATGCGCCATCGCTGCGCGACCATCTTAAAGCACGCAAAGTAGCCCTTGAGGCATGGAACGCCATACCGGCAAGCGAACTGCAGCCGGTGACACTGACCGCCAACGTAGTGGCAAAGAACCGTGCGGGCTATCGCGAACTGCGAGTGCGTGAGTTTCATTACATAGGCGACTGTGGATATGGCGACGGCGGACAGGATGCCGGCGTGGAGACACAGACAACTGCGGCAGCGGTCTTTGCCTCTGACCTTGCTGACAGCTATATCAACCAGGCAGCATTGGCAGGCATAGACATCGACTCTCTGACAATAGAAATTCACGGTCAGCCAGACAAGGTTCCTACAAACCGTGTGAAGTACAACCGCAACTTCCTCTATACCATATATATCGATTCACCTGCATCTGACGCAGAGTTGGAGCGCTTGGCAAAGCTGGCAGAGGAAAACTCATCAGTGGTAAGCCTTATCAAGCAGGCTGTTACGGTACCGGTCAACATAGTGTATAAGCACTCTTCGCCAGAGCGTAAGGTGGAAGGCGCCACACTCGCCGGACTGCGTGAGTACATCCACGGCAAGCGTCAGGCTAAGCTCGCGGCACAGGAAGCTGCAAAGAACAGACCGCAGACAGAGCGCAAAGGTCCGGTAACAGGTCCGTGGGCTACGGTGTTCCCTAACGGCGTGCGCCAGTTGACCATCTCTAACAAGTATCACATCGTACACGATAACCCTGCTTACCTCGGTGGTACGAACCTCGGTCTGACATCGCGTGAGAATGCACTCGGCGTGCTCGGCACCTGCTTGACGCACATCTCAGAAGGACAGGCAGCACTGCTTGACCTCGACATCGACTCACTGCGTGTGCAGGTAGAAGGCGAGTGGGACCCACGTGCAGGCCGCAAAGGCTTTGAGAACGTGCCGATAGCTCCGCAGAACCTACGCGTGACGCTCTATGTTACTACGCCGGAGCCTTACTCCGTGATACGCAAGTGGATTGACCAGACAGAGAATGTCTGCCCAATGTATAACGTATTCAAGGACACACAGACCTTCGAGCACAAGATTGTAAGGGTGAAGAGAAAATAAAATAAAGAGACACAGCCTGCCCCCTTCCATGTGGGGAGGAAGTATCACAACGATTAAATAAAACCTTTTTAATAACGACTGAATTATATGAAGAATAATATAGTAGCAATAGCAATAGCTGCCCTGTCAATAAGTACGGCAGCACAGGCGCAGGGACCACTCGGCATATTCCGCTCTGACGCAACGAAGCAGAAGCTTGAGCAGAATGCACCATCACTGCGCGACCACCTGAAGCAACGCAAGGTAGCCCTCGAGGCATGGAACGCACTCGGTGCAAAAGACCTCAAGCCGGTAACGATAACAGCCAACGTGGTGGCAAAAAACCGCTCAGGCGTTCGCGAACTAAGGGTGCGCAACTTCCAGTATATAGGCGACTGCGGACAGAGTCACGGCGGACAGGACTCTGGTGTCGATACACCGACGACGGCACAGGCAGTGTTTGCCTCTGACCTTGCCGACAGTTACCTTAACCAGGCAGCGTTGCTCGGCATAGACATCGACTCGCTGACAATAGAGATTCACGGCCGTCCAGACAAAGAGCCTACAGGTCGCGTGGCTTATCCTCGCAACTTCCTCTACACGCTCTACATCGATTCTCCTGCATCTGATGCAGAACTGGAGAAACTGGCACAGCTGGCAGAGCAGAACTCTGTAGTGGCAACACTCGTGAAGCTGGCGGTGACACCTCAGCTCACCATCGACCATAAATGGTCTCCACGTGAGAAGAAAGTGGAAGGCGCAACACTTGAAGGACTGCGCGAGTATATCCACGGCAAGCGCCAGGCCATACTTGCAAGCCGCGCAAAGTGGGAGGCTCTGAAGAACGATACCGCTGCACAGCGTCGCAACCGTGAGCGCAGTGCCACGAAGCGCGAACCACGCGGCCCATGGGTGAAGGTGTTCCCTAACGGCGTGCGTCAGCTTACGGTTAACGACAAGTATCTCATCCTGCACGACAATCCAGAATATCTCGGCGGCACAAACGTGGGCATGACGTCTATCGAAGGCGTACTCGGCATCCTCGGCACCTGTATCACCCACATATCATTGGGCCAGGCAGCAGAGCTCGACCTCGACGTCGATTCTGTATCGCTCACCGTGGAGGCAGAGTGGAACCCGGTTGCAGGTCGCAAGGGACACGAGAACGAATCCATAGCACTGCAGAACGTGCGCTACACCCTTCACACCCTGACACCAGAGAGCGACGAGAAGATCAAGGAGTGGCTCAACCGCGTGGAAGGCATCTGCCCAATGTATAACCTTTTCAAGGACACACAGACATTTGAGCACCGCATCGTTCGCGGCAGTTTCAACCCATTTCCTTACGGAAGGAAGTAATAGGAACTTTTAATCAATATTTTTCTTTTTGGGAGCCATGGTGGCATTCGTGCTATATGGCTTCCTTTGTGTTTTAAGGTGGGTTCTAATAATTCCCACTGTCAGATTTTTGAATTTGTTTCGAGGGCAAAATGTTAGCTGATAAGGG
>FLNY01004652.1_pt1 | contig 99264 bp, 80 predicted proteins | sample 1140381 | NCBI WGS metagenome assembly FLNY01 (sample SAMEA3878172, study PRJEB12797) | bioreactor metagenome | biome: Moose rumen | place: Sweden | collected 2011-10 | reverse complement strand
GGTCGGGCGCATCCCACAGGATGGTGCTGGGGAGAGACCCGCCCAGTGTCTGTTCAAGGGCGCTCCGCGTGGAGAGGTGTGTGGCCGTGAGGACGGTGAGGGAAGGGTCGGAGGGCGTGAAGTCCATCTCCTGCGTGCAGGAGGCAAAGGCCAGGGCCAGTGCCGCGAGTGCGATGACTGAAAGCTTTTTCATGATGATATGGGTTATGATTGAACTGTTTGCCGGGTACGGAATGCGATTGTCTGCACGACTTGCGATTGTAATCTCTCATAAATGTCGCAACAATATCCGTCCCCTCCACTCACAATTCAAATAAATCGCACTAACAATTCCTTAAAAGTTATCATCCGGGTCCAATCCCCCGCCCCGCGGCAGCTGGCGGGGGTTAAGACAGCCCAAAGGGGCTGGCCAAAATCATTTTTGGCCAGCCCCAGCTTTTCAACCCTTGTCTCCGGGAACGGAGCGATCGGTGAGTGCTGTGGCAGGAGCAAAAAAGGTGTAGGGCCCTATCCCTTGAAAACGCCCTCGAAGAGGATTGCGCCGCTGCTTTGCTCGGAGATTATGTAGACAAACGGATGGTCGGCATAGAATTCGACAGGCTTGGGCGCATCTTCTCCCGGTGCGACGCTTTTCTCCTCCATCTCGACGCAGGTAACAGCCGCACCCTCGATACCTCCGGTATTAATGTCTACTTTGGCTTTGTGCCGCACGCTGGAGATGTAACAACTCACTTCCTCGAACATGTTGTCGAATTCTGCGTTGCTTGTAAAGGCCCGCTGTATCCCCATGACTTTCAACTGTTCCACGAGGTCGTATGAACTGGAGGCTTCAAATGCCGGGAGGCGGTAATACAGTTCGGTGTATTGTGCCGTGCTCCTAAGCTTATTGACGTCCAGTGATGGCAGTTCTTTCAGGAGCCCTTCCAGGCCGTCGTCCTCCTTGGGCAGCAAGACCGCAATGTCGAACTTCGCTTTCGCACCCAGCGAACGGAAGGCTACACGGTAATCACCCATGTCGGAATAAAGGAGATATTCGTCCGAACACATGTAGTCCGCCGGGACTTCATTGCCGCCGACACGGAACGGCACGCCTTTGACAACCTGATATTCAGAATCGAAGGGGGAAGTCCAGTCCGCCTTGAAATACAGGGCATTCAGGATAAAAGCAAGCGAATTGGGATCGGGCGTTTTTTCGTCGTCAAGGATTGAAGGGATGAGGCCGTCAGTGTTGCGGCTGCACCAGTCATTTACGGCGGCGCGCACTTTTGCCGGATTGCTGAAGGGCATTGTAACAGTCGGAGCGTAGAAATTGTGCTCCATCGCATCCTTATATGAGGTTAGGATTCCGACGTCGTCGCGGGCTATCATCGCATCGGCAAGCTGCAGTTTGATGCTCAGGTCGACTGCGGGAAGCTGCTCGATCAGGGACTTGCTATAGGCTCCGAGACCATCCAGTCCCGGGAAGCCGAGTACATCCAGCATCTCGCTGAGGGTCTGCCCGACAGCACCTTCCGCTGCCATTGAGAGAGCCATCTGTATGCTGATGGGGGATGCCACGAAAGATTGGCCTTCGTACAGGAAAGGCAAAAGCTTCAAGGCGAAACTGTTGGCCGCCTTGTTGTATTCGCCCGCGCTGCCGGAAAGGCTCACGGCACCAAGTTCGGAACCGACTGCAGGTGCAAGCAATTGGATGGCATTGATTGTTATGCCATCATCCCCCTGGTCCTGGGGATTGTCGTTGGTATCCGTTACATTATTACCCTCCTCTCCGTTGACTTCAGGGTCATTGGCCTCACCGACGGTGCTTTCATTGTCATCAGGGATGTTGGAGCCCACCTGTTCCGTCAGAGTATCGCTGACCTGATCGTCTGTCGTAGCAGGAGCGCAAGCCGCGACCGCAAACAAAAATAGCGGCAGCAAGCCAAGATAGAGACGTGTTTTCATAAGCGTGGTTCTCATTTTTGCGAATATAAAACTTAAGTTTCGCATTTGCAAAACTATTATGCCTTCAGGTGTCTGAAAAAAATGCTACATTTGCTTCCGGTATGAAATTCATAAGCTGGAATGTGAACGGCCTGAGGGCCGTGGCGGGGAAGGGCTTCGCGGATGTGTTCGAGGAGCTCGACGCCGATTTCTTCTGCCTGCAGGAGACCAAGCTCCAGGCGGGCCAGATAGACCTGGAGTTCCTTGGATACGATTCTTACTGGAACTACGCCGACAAGAAAGGCTATTCGGGCACGGCCATTTACACGCGCCGCACCCCGTTGGGCGTGAGCTGCGGGATAGGAGTGGACGAGCACGACCACGAGGGGCGTGTCCTCACTCTGGAAATGCCCGGTTTCTATCTTGTCAACGTTTACACGCCCAATTCCCAGGACGGCCTCAGGCGCCTGGACTACCGCATGCAGTGGGAGGATGCCTTCCGCGCCTATGTGAGCGGCCTGGCAGAGAAGAAGGGCGTCATAATCTGCGGCGACATGAACGTCGCCCACGAAGAAATCGACCTCAGGAACCCGGCCACAAACCACTTCAACGCAGGCTTCTCCGACGAGGAGCGCTCCAAGATGACGGAGCTTCTCGCCGCAGGCTGGCGCGACAGCTGGCGCGACCTGCACCCCGGCGAGGCCAAGTATTCCTGGTGGTCCTACCGCATGGCGGCACGCGAGAGGAACGTCGGCTGGCGCATCGACTACTTCCTCGTCTCAGACGCCCTTGCCGACCGCATCCGCAGCGCCGACATCCACAACGAAATCTACGGCTCCGACCACTGCCCGGTCGAGCTCGTCCTCTCCGACTGAACCGCTTTACTGCCGGTGGAGCTTCTGCCGGCGGGTTTCGGCGGTGTCGCGCCCGAAAAGGGTCCTGTCGCCCTCGACGCTGCGCCAGTAGGCGGCGTCGAAGTCCGGCGGGCTCACAAATTCCCCGTCCCCCCGTCCGTCGAGCGTGAAGCACAGGTAACGTATGGGGTAGCCCTGCCCGCGGAACATCGACTCGTAGAAGGTCTGCACCTGCGTGAGGCTCCCGTCGAAGCGCTCCGCCTGGGCATACAGGTCCTCCGAGCATGCTTGAATCCCGAGCCCGTTGGCCTCACAGACGGCGAGCGTGTAGCGGTACAGGAACTGCGAATCGGTCTTGAGATGGATGCGGCCCCCGGGGGCGAGGAACTTGCGGTAGCGCTCAAGGAACAGGGGCGAAGTGAGCCTGGAGTTCTCGCTCCTGACCTGAGGGTCCGAGAAGGTGAGCCATATCTCCGACACCTCCCCGGGAGCGAAGAACGCGGTGATGAATTCTATCCGCGTCCTGAGGAACCCCACGTTGCCCAGGGCGTGCCCGGTGGCGTATTTTGCCCCTTTCCAGAGGCGCGCGCCCTTGATGTCGACGCCCACATAGTTCCGGCCGGAGTCGCGTTCGGCGAGGGCGATGGTGTATTCGCCCTTGCCGCAGCCGAGCTCCAGCACCAGCGGCGCACCGGGATTGATGAACCTCCCGCCCCAGTGCCCCTTGACAGGATGGTCCCTGAGCGCGAAGTAGCCGTCGGCAAGCAGCTCTCCGGCGGAGGGCTGCAGCAGGCAGTCGAACGTCTCGTTCTCTGCGAATTTCCTCAGTTTGTCGTGGCCCAAGGCTACTTTCCGTAAGGTTTGGTGCCGCCGAAGAGTGCCTTCCAGGGCCACTTGGTGTCCTTGGAGTCGGTCTCGTCGGCCCAGGGATGGCGCTCGTAGCTTGAAGGGGCGCCGGTGACTACGAACCACAGCCGGGAGGCGTTGGAAGGAACGCTCCAGGAAACGGCGTCATCGGCTCCGCTGCTGATGTCGGCGCTCCAGACGGGGCTGTAGGAGCGGGTGCCGTCGGAATTGTAGGACACGAAGCCGTAGCGCCAGCCCGCCTTGGTGGCGGCGCCCGCGACGCAGCCCGAGATGCCCAGGTTGCCGGCCAGGGCCACCGTAACCTCGGAGCCTGCGGGCACCGTCATGCGGATGGCGTTGGAACCGGTGGTCTCGGGAGCCTTGGAGGCCGCAATTGCCCACCAGTCGCCGTCGGCGTTGATGTTGGTCACGGCGGCGTCGCCGATGTGGTTCTTGCCGTAGGAGCGGAGCTCGTCGGTGTCGTACGTAACCATATGGGCTGCATACTCCCACATGGAATCGAACATCTCTGAGTCGCTGTAGCCCATCATGCGCATGTAGGTCTCGACGGGGTCTTCGGGGTACAGGGCCTCGTTCCAGAGGCGTCCGATGAAGGATATGTCGTTCTGCTCGACCCACCACCAGTGCAGGAAATAGGCGCCGTAGCGGGGCCTTTCGTGCAGCACGTGGAGATTCAGGGACGAGGTGAATTCGCCGTACCAGCCGCTGAAGGCCTCGGGGCGGTACTTCTCGATCTGGAAACTCTGCCACTGGGCGGTCTGCTCCCAGAAGCAGTTGCCTCCCTCGCCGCCTGCGCCGAAGCCATAGCGCCAGCCGGGCCCCTGGCTGCCGCTGGCAGCAAGAGCGTCGCTCCCGCTTATGCCCTCGCGCACCAGATAGTCGCAGAAAACCATGTACTGGAAACAGTGCCCTATCTCGTGGCCTATGGTGCTGCCCACGGGCTTGCAGGTGGACGGATTCACCCACAGGGCTCCGATCGTGTTGTCGTAGCCGCTTCCGGTGGCGAGCCATTCGCTCTGGTAGATGATGTAAATCTCCATCTTGTACTTGTCAAGCACCGAAAGGCCCTTGCCGGTATCGGCGAACTTGAGCTTGCCGACGTTGAGGGCGTAGAACTCCTCGGCCTTGGCGAGCAGGTCGTCGATGTCGACAGACATGGCGGACGACTTGCAGGTGGTGGGAGAGGTATTCTCCTCGCCCATGCGCTCGCCCCACAGGCCGTATTCGCCGTACTTCCTGTCCCAGAACACTACGAAGTGTTCGCTCTGCTTGCTGCGGCACCAGCTCCATTTGCTGTCGGAGCGCATCATGTCGAAGTCGAACTCCCGGGGCTTGTAGTACTTGTCGAGGTCGGGGACGTCGGAGGCGGTGAGCACAAGCACGGCGGCGTCCTGGGTGACGGTGAATTTCTTCTTTTTGGACCCGGAGAGGATGCGGCAGGTCGCCGACCGGGAGGGGCCGTCATTGGACTTGGCCACCACGAGCTCCAGACGTATGGTCTTGCCGCTCTTGCCCGAGAATTTGCCGGCCGAGAGCCACTCGGCGGCATCTTCCGGGATGTCCAGAGTCCACTCGTGGTCGCACGAGAAAAGGAGGTTGGCAGTATCACCCTCCAGAGGACCTATCGATACGGAGGAACCGTTGGTGAAGGTGATGGTGGCCTCGTAGTCGTCTACGGGGACTTCGGGTTCGGTTTCCTGGCAGGCAAGCCAGAGGGGAAGGGCGAGCAGGGCCGCCCGCAGGAGAGTTTTTTTCATCAGTCGGTTATCGTGATGTTGAATTTCAGGGTGGCGGTGTAGTTGCCGTACACGAAGGCTACGGCAACGGGGAAGACGTCGCCTGGCTTGATGCTTCCGTCGGCGACCTTGCTGGGATGGACGCCGAACTGGCAGGTCCACGACGAAGGGTCGTACTCGAGGTAGGTATAGCCGCTGCTCCAGCCGTTGTTGGCGCCGGTGGCGTCGAACCAGAAGCCGAAGCCGTTGGCGGAGTAGTAGTCGTCGGCGGTCTTGCTCGTGTAGGATTTGTCGAGGGTGCCGTCGGCCTTGACCGCAAGGAACTTGACCTTGCTGGTCTTGACGTTGTTGAAGTCGGTGGTGAGGGCTGCGAGCAGGTCGGAAGGTTGCATCACGAAAGCCTTGGCGATGCCGATTATCACGTCGTCGTCGAGCGTGAGGGAAGTGCCGCCGTAGCCCGCCGCCGCCGAAGTGGTGAGGTCGATGTCGAAGGATGTGCTGGAAGGCGTCTCGGTGCCGTCGAACACCAGGTTGCCGAAGAGGTCGGTGCCGGTGAACTTGACGCGGTAGGGCCACTGTACGTCGTTGGAATTGTCCTCGTCCCACAGGTGCTGGAGGTACTTCGTGGGCGTTGCAGCAACGACCATCCATATCTTGGCGCTGCCCTCCGGAACGGTATAAGCGATGTCGGCTGCGTCCCTCACGCTCACGGGGTCGGAATAAACCCTGCTGCCGTCGGCCTGCAGGCTCACGAAGCCCACGGTCCACTGGGCGATGGAAGCGTCGGGCACGGGGTTGAAGCCCTCGGCGCCCGGGAGCCCCTCGAAGCGCACCGACAGCTTGCCGTCGGCGGGCATGTTGAGGCGGATGTGGTTGAAGCCTGTAGCTTCGGGCGCACGGGAATAATCGACCGTGTAGAAGCCGCTTGCCTCGTCCTTGGAGGAGGCCCATCCTATCTTGCCTGTGTAGTTCTTGCCGAAGTCGCGTATGCTCTGCGTGACGCCGGTGAGCTGGCCTTCGTAGAGGTTGGTGGCCTCGGCGCCGAAGTCCCAGGTGACGCAGCGGGCGGCGTACTCCCAGAGGTCGGCGTTGAGCTCGTCCATGGTGAGGCCGTGCTTGCGCTGATAGGCCTGGATGGGGTCTTCCGGTTTTTTGGCCGTGCGCCATACTTCGCCTATCTCCTGCACGCCGTACTTGGAGGCCCAGTGCCACTGGAGGAAGTAGCTGGCGTATCTCTGGTGCTCGTGGGTGAAGTGGCGGTGGCAGTTGTTGACGAATTCGGTGAAGTTGACGGTGGTGAACGCCTGCTCGGCATAGGACTGGTAGCTCTGCCACTGGGCGCACTGCTCCCAGAAGCCGCAGCCCTGGCCGATTTCGTAGCGGAAGCCGGTCGTGAAGTCGTTGGCGGCTCCATTTGCGATGGCGTCACAGTAGACCATGTACTGGAAGCTGTGGCCTATCTCGTGGGCGATGGTGCTGCCGACGGGGTGGCAGGTGCCGGGGTTGATCCACAGGGCGCCGATCACGTTGTCGTAGCCGCTGCCGGTGGCCAGCCACTCGGTCTGATGGAGTATGTATATCTCCATCTTGTATTTGTTGAGGTTCGATTTGCCGCTGGAAGTGTCGGCGAATTTGAGGAGGTCGATATTGACGCGGTAGAACTCTTCGGCCTTTTCCAGAAGGTCGTCTATGTCTACATAGAGGGCGTCGCTGGTGCTGAGGGTCTTCGGAGACGTGTCCTCCGTTCCGGCCTTGGCCCCGTACAGGCCGTATGCTCCGTATGCTTTTTCCCAGAATACCACAAAGTGCTCGCTCTGAAGGCTGCGGCACCAGCTCCATTTGCTGTCGGAGCGCAGCATGTCGAAGTTGAACTCTTTGGGCTGGTAGTATTTGTCGATGTCGGGGACGTCGGCGCGGTCCAGGATGAGGACGGCCATTTCCTGCGCCACGGTGAATTTTTTCTTGCTGGCGCCCGAGACGATTACGCAGGTCGCCGACCGCCGCGCACCGTCGTTGGCCGTGAGGGCCGTGAATGTTATGGAAGTGGTTTTTGTGGACTTGCCGGAGGTTTTGCTCGCCTCCAGCCATTCCTGCGCTTCTTCCGGAATCGTCAGGGTCCACTCGTGGTCGCAGGAGAAGGCGATGATTCCGGTGGCTCCCTTGTCGGCGTCGAGCGTCACCGTGGTGGAAGTGGAAATGTTGATTGTGGCCTCGTAGCTGTCTTCGGGAGTGGGGTCGGGAGTGACCTTGCCGCATGCGGCCGCCGCCGCAAGCGCGGCGAGCGCGAGCAGAGACTGGAAAAAGCGTTTCATGGTTACAGGGTGTTTTGATTTTAAAGCAAAAGCCAAGGGAGCCCCTTGGCTTTTGCCTGAAAAACGTATGATTCTACTCGGTAGCGGTAACGGTTACGGTAATGGTAACGTGCTTGCCGGAATCGGGGTTGGCAATTCTTACCTTTGCGGTATAAGAACCTGCTCCGGTGCCGTTATCGGCCTGGATACCGGTATTGAGGGAAGGGAAATTCTCTGCGGGCTCAATGTAGATGGCGCCATCCCCCCACTCGCAGACTTCTCCGGCGGCATTGAACCAGAATCCACCATTGGCGGTGTAGTTCATGGTTCCCTCATTGTCCAGCAGATACCAGTCTTCCGCTGTTCCGTCAATCAATGCGGCCACTTCCGCTTCGGTGATTTCCACCACTTCTCCGCCGTATCCTGCAGCAACTGTCTGGGTGACGGATTTGGTCAGGGTGCCGGCTTCCGTGGTCTCGAAGTTCTTCTGCTCGTCAACCGTGAGGTTGAAGGTGAGGACGGCCTTGGCATCGCCCTTCACAAGGGCAATCTGCACGGTGTTGGTGTCGCCGGGATCACCCCAGAATCCGCAGCCGAAGGTGTTGCCTCCGCGGTATTCGATATAGGAGCCATAGTAGTCGTTGGCTGCAATCGTGCCCCAGTCGGCCACGTTGCCGCTCATGTCGAACCAGTAGCCGTTATTGGCGGTGAAGCCGCCGTCGTAGATGCTGCCGTCGGCATTCACGCCCTTCAGGACCACATCGGTGCCGATAGTCTGGGGATCGAAGCTTTCTTCGCCAAGGGCGGCGGCTATGGCCGCGATGTTGTCCTCGGAGAGCTCATACTCCTCTTCGCCCTCCTCATAGGAGACCAGCAGGGAGATTGCCAGATAGTCGACATCGGCGACCGTCACTACCACGTTGACCACGTATGCGTTCAGCGTGTTGGGATTCACGAAGGCGATGGCGCCCTTGAGGGTCTGTCCGGCGAGTCCTTCATCCGGGAACATGCACCAGGCCCAGTCGTTGGTGCCGGCGTCGTCGTTGATGCAGATGCCTGCGCCGTCGCCCCAGGAGGAGACGTCACCGGCCACGGAGAACCAGAAGTTCTTGGCGGGAGCCAGGGAGAAGCTGCCGTCGGAGTTTACGCCGTAGACGTCGGCATCCTCGAAGGAGATGCCGATTGCGGACTGTACGGCTCCTGCATCGAAGCCGACGGGAGTGTGGGCGTAGGTATCGTCGAAAGGAGTCTCGTAATTGAGAGTCTCGCTGCCCACTACGTTGAGCTGGACCTGCTCGGCCTCTTCGATGGTGATGTTCCACTGGACATAGGCGTAGTACTCGACGTCGTCGTCGTCGGTGATGAAGAAGACTTCGGTGGCCTTGAGCGTGTCGCCGACTTTGGTGCGGCCGGGGAAGCAGCCGACGGTGAAGTACCACATGTCGGAATAGGTTTCAGCGTCGGGAGAATCGAGGCCCCATTCGCAGAGGCTCTCGGTGAAGAAGACGGCATCGTCGCCCCAGGCGCAGATGGAGCCGTCCTGGGTGAACCAGTGACCGATGTTGTTGGAAGACTGGGGAATCCAGTTGAGGTTGTCGGTGTTGTTGGCGGTAGCCACGCCGAACATGATGGTGTTGCCCTCCTGCGAGGTCAGAGGCTCCGGATATGCCGAACCGGTGATGGTGCCCATTCCGGCGTAGAACTCACTCTCGGTGAGGCCCAGGAAGTCGAGGATCTCGCTGCCGGGCATGGAGGCGACAACTCCTTCATAGGTGTTGCTCACACCGTCCTTGAGGACGACGTTCACCACGAAGGTCTTCTCCTGGTAGCCGTCCTGGGGGGTCGGGTCGTCGGAGATGGGCTCTTTTTCTTTACAGGCGGAAAAGCACAGCATTGCCGCCGATGCAAACAGAAGTAAATACTTTTTCATACTGCAGTTGTGTTTGGTTGATTATTTGGTTGGTTGTTGGTTTGCTGTTAACCTGCGGGCTGCTCCTCGACAGGCTCGTCCACGAAGCCGCGGTTCTGCACGATGTTCACGTTGGACTGGACGAACTCATAGTAGATGGGGAAGACATTGTTGTGCCAGTCGCCCACCTCCATCTTGTTCTTGCGGCAGAACCAGGTCTTGCCGTTGTAGACGTTGCGGCCGTCGCTGAGCATGAACCTCTGGAGGTCCTGGCGGCGGTGATGCTCGCCCACGAATTCCCATGCGAGGTCGTCGAGAAGGCCGCCGAGCTCTATGGACGCACTGTTGTCCTGGGTGTAGTCGGTGAAGGAGCTGCGGAGGACGTTGCCGTCACCGTCGAACTTGAAGTCGGCATAGGGGTTGGCCGAGGTGGAGGTGGTGCACTCGCGCACGCCGTAGTCGTAGCAGCTGTCGCCGCGGAGCTGGGCGGCGGTGCGCACGGCCTTCTCCGGATTGTCCTTGAAGGCGCGGCGGCGGACCATGGAAACCCATTCTGCGGCATCGGAGTCGCCCTTGCCGTCTATGCCGCCTGCGCGCAGGACGGTTTCGGCCATGATGAAGTAGGCGTCGGAGAGGCGGTAGAAGCACACGTCGTCACCATAGGTACCTGTGGTGCCGGCCACGATTTCCTGTTTCTTGAAGCGGGCGCCCTCGAAATCATAGGCGCCGGGGTTGTTGATGGAGTGGACCTCGACGGTGTAGACCAGCGGGTAGTTGCCTGCGGCATGGCTGTGCTCCTTGTGCTTGGGCTCGGCGCTTATCATGGCGGAGGTGAGCATGTCGGGGCCGTCGTCGGTGCGCTTCTGCTCCTGCTCGTAGATGGGGAAGCCGTCGGAGTAGTAGTACTGCTGGCCGATGGCCCAGGTGTCGGTGAGGCGGGTGTCGTCGGGGTCGTAGGTATGGATGAACTGGGGTACCGCGCAGGAGCCGTTCCAGGGGCTGCCGTTGTAGCCGAAGGCCTGTCCGCCGCGGCCTACGAAGCACTTGTTGACCAGGTAGTTGTGGGCCGCCTTGGAGCCGTCGAGAGGAAGGACGAAGATGACCTCAGATGCGCCGTTGAGGTTGCTGCGGGAATTGTCGAGGTAGTTGTCGGCGAGGGTGTATCCGCCTTCGTCGACTACGATTTTGGCATACTGGTAGGCTTTCTTGTACCACTCGTTGCCGTTCTGGGCGTTGGTCTTGAAGAAGTCGCTGTCCCAGTTGCGGTTGGCGTTGGCGTAGTCGCTCATGACAAGGTTCACGGAGGCGTCTTTCTCGAAGCCGCGGAGCCAGCTGTCATGCATGAGGAACACCTTGGCGGCGAGCATGCAGGCGGCATACTTGTTCATGCGCCCGTAGAGCTTGGTGGTGGACATGTCGGGGATGCACTCCTCCACTTCCTTTGCGAGGAAGTCCCAGACGTGTTCGGGTGCGGCCTGCTGGGGCAGGTAGCCGGGAACGAGGGTCTGCTCGTAGCTGGTCTCGAGCGGGATGTTGCGCCACAGGTCGAAGAGCACGAAGTAGTAGAGGGCCCTGATGGCACGCACTTCGGCGTAGGCCTCCTTGTTGTCGATGATGGACTGGGTTTCGAGCAGCTGGTTGGCTTTCATGATGCCGTTGTAGCAGTAGTCCCATTCCTGCCAGAGGTGAGGGATGCCGGCGTACGGGTCGTTCTGGTGGAGGTTGATGTACTGTGCGCCCCAGCCGCCGTAGGTGCGGTAAGGGGTCATTATGCAGTCGGAGCTTTCTTCGTTGATGTCGAAGTAGCCTTCCCACGCCCAGTACATGAAGCGGAGCTGGACGTAGAGGTTGCCCAGCATGTCCATGGTCTCTTCTTCGGTGCCGGAGAGGTTCTCGGGAGACAGGGAGGAATAAACGTGCTCGGTGAGGTCGGTGCAGGAGGTGGAACCTGCAAGGAGGGCGGCTGCTGCAAGGGTGGCGGCCAGGAATCGTTTGATGGTTTTCATGTTTTATCCTCCTTATTTATTTGTTGCCGAAAGTTACGTTCACGCCGATGGTGAATGTGCGGATGGTGGGGTATTTGTTGCGGTAGTCGACACCGAAGGCGAAGCGGTCGCCGGTTGACATTTCGGGGTCGATGCCCTTGTAGCCGGTGAGGCAGAAGACGTTCTCGCCGGACAGGAAGAGGCGGGCGCGGTCGAGGTACTTGACCTTGTCGACGTTGAAGGTGTAGCCGAGGTTGAAGTTGTCGAGCTTGAGGTAGTCGCCGTTTTCGAGGTAGTAGCTCACTGCGACGGGCTCCTGGCTCTTGGAGAGGGTGCCTCCGTAGACGGGATCCATTGCGCTCTTGTAGCGGTTGAGGCCGATGTTGAGGTTCTCGTAGAACATCCTCTGGCAGTTGAAGATCTTGAAGCCCACCTGCGAGGAGAATGCAAGGGTGAGGTCGAAGTTCTTGTAGCGCAGGTTGTTGCTCCAGCCGAAGGTGGCGGCGGGAACGCCGCTGCCGAGGTACTGGCGGAAGCGGGAGTTGGAGTCGCGCATGCCGGAGACGAACATGGTGGATTCGCCTGTGTCGGGGTCCTCGATCATCCATATGCCGGTGTTGGACTTCTTGGTGCCCAGGCCGGTGGACTTGAGCATGTAGAAGTCGCCGAGCGAACCGCCGATGTAGGTGCGCTGCAGGACCATGGAAGTGGGTTCCTCGGTCCAGGCGCCGTCGATGTAGTCCTCGGTCTCGTAGAGGTCGTTGGAAAGGGACTCCAGCCGGTTCTTGTTGTGGGAGGCGGTGAAGGTGGTGGTCCACTCGAAGTCGCGGGTGCGCACGGGGACGCCGCCCAGCATGAGCTCGACGCCGCGGTTGGACATGGAGCCTACGTTGGCGGTGGTGTAGCCGTAGAGGTTCGGGGGAACGGGGACGCTGTAGTCCCAGAGCATGTCGGTGGTGAGCTTGTAGTAGACGTCGAGGGCGCCGTACAGGCGGCCTTCCAGGAAGCCGAAGTCAACGCCGACGTTGACCTCGCGGGTGTTTTCCCACTTGAGGTCGGGGTTGGCGTTCTGGGTGGGGGTGAGCGAAGGACGCCATACGCCCTCGGGCGTGATGTAGTTGCCGTAGGAGGTGTCGTAGTCGTAGAGCAGCAGGGACATGTAGGAGTCGCCGGGGATGACGCCGGTCTTGCCGTAGCCGGCGCGTATCTTGAGGTTGTCGACCCAGCCGAGGCTCTTCATCCAGTCTTCGTTGGAAATGGTCCAGCCGGCGGAGATGGCGGGGAAGAGGCCCCACTGGTGGCCGGTGCCGAACTTCGAGGAGCCCTCGTAGCGCAGGGTGGCGAGGACGTTGAAGCGGTTGTCGTAGTTCCAGGTGCCGCGGCCGAAGAAGCCTATGAGGCGGGATTCGCTCTTCCAGGAGGATACGCCCGCATAGATCTTGTTGCTTGTAAACGTTCCGTCCTCGGAGTAAAGCGGCTCGACGAAACGGCCCGACTGCAGGCTGTTGTAGAGATAGGCGTCGGTGGGGAATTCGCTGTTGGAGGCGCCGAAGCCGGAACTGGTGTCGTTCATCCAGCTGTAGCCGCCCATCACGCTGAACTGGTGCTTGCCGATGCGGCCGTCGTACTGGCTGGTGAGCTCGAGGAGGTTCTCGGTGAAGTCGCTCTGGCTCTTGCCGGCGCTGCCGTTGATGCCTCCCCAGCGGTTGCCCTGGTACTTGGCGGTGTTGTAATACTCGTTCGCGCCGTTGTTGCGGCGGGTGCTGAGCTGGAGGTTGGTCTTCCATCCGCGGACGGGCTCGAGGGTGATGTTGGCGGTGAGGCGGGTGGACTCGCTGCGGTAGTCACCGGTGTGCTCGTAGATGTAGGGGATGGGGTTGTAGTAGTACAGGGGGGCCGTCTGCTCGTAGTAGTCGCCGGTGGGGTCGCCGTCGACGTAGATGGGGGCCGTGGGGTTGCGGATCACGGCCTGGTGGTAGATGGTCCAGCTGTCCTGGTTGTCGCTCCGGGAGAGCGTCTTGAGCATGTTGAAGTTGATCTTGAGGACGTCGTCGAACATGTACTGGGTGAGGTCCATCTGGGCGCGGAGGTTCTGCTCGTAGGAGCCGATGATGACGCCCTGGTTGTCGCGCCAGGTGACGTTGGCGGAGTAGGCGGTGTGCTTGCCGCCACCCTCAAGTGCGATGTTGTGGTTGTGGGACAGGGCGGTGCGGGAGACCTCGCCGAGGAAGTCGGTGGTGTAGCCCAGGTCTGCGAAGGGGGAGTACTTGGCCAGGTCTTCGGCGCTCAGGGAGCGCATGAACTCGGCGTCCATGAACTGGACCCTCTTGGAGAAGCCGGCGGCCGAGCCGTAGCCGGAGTAGGTGAGGTTGAAGTGGTCGCCGACCTTGCCGCTCTTGGTGGTGATGAGGATGACGCCGGATGCGCCGCGGGTGCCGTAGATTGCGGCTGCGGAGGCGTCCTTGAGGACGGAAATCTCCTCGATGCTCTCGGGGGCCACGGTCTCGAGCGAACCCTCGATGCCGTCGACCAGGATGAGCGGAGTGTAGCCGCCCAGCAGGGACGTGACGCCGCGGAGCATGATGGTGGAGGAGGCTCCGGGGTCGCCGTTGCCCTTGGTGACGTTGAGGCCCGCCACCTTGCCCTTGATGAGCTGGGCGGCGTCGCCGATGTTGCCGGCAAGGAAGTCCTCGCTCTTGACGGAGGCGACGGCCGAGGTGATGTCGCCTTTGCGCTGGGTGCCGTAGCCGATGACGACCGACTCGTCGAGTGCGAGGGCGTCGTCCTCGAGGGTGACGTCGATGGTCTGGCGGCCCTGTACGGGCACTTCGAGGATCTTGTAGCCTATGGCCGAAAATGTGAGGGTGGCGTCGCTCTTGACGTTGAACAGCTGGTAACGGCCGTCCAGGTCGGTGACGTCGCCGCCGGTGGAGCCGGTGGCCACGACGCCTGCGCCTATTACGGGCAGGCCGGCCGAATCGAGCACCTTGCCGGAAATGTTGACGGTGCGCTGGGCGGACGCGTCAACGCTCTGAAGCACCAGGCCTGCAAGAAGGGAGCAGACCAGGAGTTTCACTGCGGAATGTAATCTCATAAGTGGTATAATGGTTGTTGGTTGGTTAGCGTTATATGGCGCACATCCCACAAATATCATTTTTTTTTACCTTTTTTCCAAATGAATCGCCCGATTTGGGATTTCGGGCGCGAATTGCTATATTTGTAACTCATGTTTCGCACCTGCGAAACCTGATATTGGGATAACACTGAAACGAGATGAAAAGATTCACCCTTCTTGCCGCAGGCGTGCTTCTTGCAGCTGCTGCTCATGCCGCCTCTCCCGGGCGCGTCGCCTCCCCCGACGGCGTCTCCGTGCGCAATGCCAAGGCCGGGACCGGGCACATCGGCGCTCCCTTCACCTACCCCATCGACCCCGTTCCCTTCACCAGCGTCAAGGTGACCGACTCCTTCTGGGGCGGCAGGCTCAAGGCCTCCCGCGAGGTCACCATCCCCCTGGCCTTCTCCAAGTGCGAGAGCGAGGGCCGCTATGAGAATTTCGTCAAGGCTGCCGCGCAGATGCACGCCGACCACAATCTCGGCTACGAGGTCAAAGGCTACTCCTTCGACGACACCGACGTCTACAAGACCATCGAAGGAGCCTCCTACGTTCTCCAGACCTACCCCGACAAGAAGCTCGAGGCCTACATAGACAGCGTGCTCGTGTTAGTGGCGGCCGCCCAGGAAAGCGACGGCTACCTCTACACCGCCCGCACCATGAACCCCGGACATCCCCACGAATGGGCCGGCTCCCGCCGCTGGGAGAAGGAAGAGGACCTCAGCCACGAGCTCTACAACCTCGGCCACATGGTCGAGGCCGCGATAGCCCACTGGCAGGCCACAGGCAAGCGCAACTTCCTCGACATAGCCATACGCTACGCCGACTGCGTGGTCCGCGAAGTGGGGCCCGGCGAAGGCCAGGCCCACGTGGCTCCCGGCCACCAGATCGCCGAAATGGCGCTCGCCAAGCTATACCTGGTCACCGGCAACAAGGCCTACCTCGACGAGGCCAAATACTTCCTCGACCTCAAGGGCCATACCCCCGTGCGCGAAGAGTACAACCAGTCCCACGTCCCCGTCATCGAACAGGACGAGGCCGTCGGGCATGCCGTGCGCGCCGCCTACATGTATTCCGGCATGGCCGACGTGGCCGCCCTCACCGGCGACAGGGACTACATCGCCGCCATCGACCGCATCTGGGACAACATAGTCTCCCGCAAGCTCTACATCACCGGCGGCATAGGCGCCACCAACAACGGCGAGGCCTTCGGCCGCAACTGGGAGCTCCCCAACATGAGCGCTTACTGCGAGACTTGCGCCGCCATAGGCAACGTCTACGTCAACTACCGCATGTTCCTCCTGCACGGCGAGAGCAAGTACTACGACGTGCTCGAGCGCACCCTCTACAACGGCCTGCTGAGCGGCGTGTCCCTCGAGGGCGACGGCTTCTTCTATCCCAATCCTCTCGAGTCGATAGGCCAGCACCAGAGGCAGGCCTGGTTCGGCTGTGCCTGCTGCCCCTCCAACATCTGCCGCTTCATCCCTTCCGTGCCCGGGTACGTCTACGCCGTCAAGGACAATTCCCTCTATGTAAACCTTTACATGTCCAACACCATGACCGGCAAGGTCCTGGGTAAGGACGTGACCCTCTCGCAGTCCACCGGCTACCCCTGGAGCGGCGACGTGCGGCTCACCGTCGACAAGACCGCCCTCCGCAAGGAAATGTCCCTGCGCCTGCGCATACCCGGATGGGTGCGGGGCGAGGCCACTCCCGGCGGCCTCTACACCTACAAGGACTCCGAACATCCCGGCTATGCCGTGCTCGTCAACGGCGTCCCCGTCGAGGGCGCGCTCGAGAACGGCTATTTCGTCATCACCCGCAAATGGAAGAAGGGCGACACCGTGACCCTCACACTCGACATGAAGCCCCGCGTGGTTCAGGCCGACGGCCGCGTCCGCGCAGACCAGGGCCGCGTCGCCGTCGAGAAGGGCCCCATCGTCTACTGCGCCGAATGGCCCGACAACCCCGGATTCTCTGTACGCAGCGTGCTCCTCAACCAGGAGCCCGCCTTCGAGGTGGAGCATACCGGCGATCTGTGCGGCATCGACCGCCTTGTCACAGACGCCCAGACCCTCTCCTTCGGCTCCGACGGGCGCCTCGCCGCCTCCGACGTCAGGCTCACCCTCATACCTTATTACGCCTGGTGCCACCGCGGCAGCGGCGAGATGACGGTGTGGCTTCCGCAGGAGCTGCGCGCCACCCGGCCCGCCATGCCCGCCACCCTGGCGTCGCAGAGCCGCATCAGCGCTTCGCACCTCGCCCGATCCATCGGAGCCATAAACGACCGCCTGCTCCCCGGCGGCGAGTCGGCTCCCTACTATCACTGGTGGCCCAGGAACGGCGGAACCGAGTGGATAGAATACGAATTCGCAGCTCCCGCCACAGTGAGCCGCTGCGGCGTGTGGTGGTTCGACGACCAGCCCTGGGGCGGATGCTCCGTGCCTGCCGCCTGGCGCATCCTCTACAGGGACGCCTCCGGCAACTGGGTCCCCGTCGAGGCCGCCGACTCCTACGGCACCGCGAAGGACGCCATGAACACCGTCAATTTCAAGCCCGTCACCACCGGGGCGCTGCGCCTCGAGGTCGACCTGCCCCGGGAGCTTTCGTCCGGTCTCTATGAATGGGAAGTGAAATGAAACGCATTATGATACTTGCGGCGTCGGCCCTTGCCTGCGCCTCCCTGTTTGCCCAGCCCGGCGGTCCCGTGCTGGAGGTCGACGCTTCGGCCCCCGGCATCGCCGTGCCCCCTACGATGTGGGGCGTTTTCCTCGAAGACATCAATTTCGCAGCCGACGGCGGCCTCTACCCCGAGCGCGTGCTCAACCGTTCGTTCGAGTACCCCAACCCCCTCGAGGGCTGGACGGTGGCCGGCAGCGTGGAGGTGCGCACCGACGGCGCCCCGTTCGAGCGCAATCCCCATTACGTCCGCCTCTCCGACCCCGGTCACCCCGCCATGACAAGCATGCTCCAGAACAGCGGCTGGTTCGGCATCGGCCTTCAGAAGGGCGAGGAGTACAAGTTCTCCTTCTGGGCACGCACCCTGTCGGGAAAGGCTCAGGTAGGCGTCATGCTCTGCGACCCCTCCTCCATGCGCGAGAACCAGAACCTCACTTACGGCGAGATTGAGGTAAAGGGAGGGAAGTGGGCGCGCTACGAGCTTTCGATCATCGCTCCCGAGACGCTCCCGAAGGCCTCGCTGCGGGTGTTCCTTGCCACGGACGACCCTTCCGTGAGCGTAGACCTGGAGCACATTTCGCTCATGCCGTCCGACACCTTCTGCGGCCTCAGGCGCGACCTGGCCGAGGCCCTTGCAGACCTGCGTCCCGGCATCCTGCGCTTCCCGGGAGGATGCATCGTGGAGGGAGTCACCACCGACAACCGCTACCAATGGAAGAACACCGTGGGCCCGGTCGAGAACCGCGTCCCCAACCTCAACCGCTGGAGCTACTGCACCTTCGAGCGCATGTTCCCCGACTACTGGCAGAGCGGCGGCCTGGGCTTCTACGAGTATTTCGTGCTGGCCGAGGCCATCGGCGCCGAGCCCGTTCCCATCATCAGCTGCGGCATGGCCTGCCAGTTCCAGAACGACCCTTCGTGGGCCACGGCCTGCGCCCCGATGGAGGACATGCAGACCTATATCCAGGACGCGCTCGACCTCATCGAGTTCGCAAACGGCTCCGCCAGGAGCAAATGGGGCAAGGTGCGTGCGCAGATGGGGCATCCCGAGCCCTTCGGCCTCAAGTACCTTGGCGTGGGCAACGAGCAGTGGGGGAGCGACTTCCTCGACCGCTTCGCCCTCATGACGGCGGAGATACGCGCCAAGCATCCCGAAATCGCCATCGTAGGCACTTCGGGCCCCTATCTCGGAGGTGAATGGTTCGACGAACTCTGGGCCTGGATGCGCGCCCTGCAGGTCGACCTGGTCGACGAGCACTACTACAGCTCGGAGCGCTTCTTCGAGGGGCAGGCAGGGCGCTACGACGACTATCCCCGCACCGGTCCCGGGGTCTTCGCCGGCGAATTCGCCTGCCACGGCTCCGACGGCAAGAAGTTCAACCACTTCAACGCCGCGCTCGTGGAGGCCTCCTTCATGACGGGGCTCGAGCGCAACTGCGACCTCGTACGGATGACCTCCTACGCTCCCACTTTCGCCCATGTGGAGGGCTGGCAGTGGCGCCCCGACCTGATTTGGTTCGACAACCTCCGCTGCATGCGCACCTCCAGCTACTGGGTGCAGTGGCTCTATTCGCGCAACCGGGGCACCCGCGTCGTCCCCATCACGCTCGAAGGGGCTCCCGTCAAGGGGCAGAACGGCCTCAACGCCTCGTGCGCGGTCGATGACGCCACGGGCGAAGTGATAATCAAGATAGCCAACCTGGGGCAGTATGCCCAGGTGGTCAACTTCTCGCTCCCGGCCGTGTCGGAGGGCACTCGCACCGTCCTGCACTGCGACAACCCCGTCGAGGAGAACACCCTCGACGAGCCCGCCCGCGTGGCGCCCGTCACCTCTGCCGTCGACCTCACCCCGGTCGCCGAGCCTGAGAATCCATGGATAATGGGACTGCGCAAGCTCCCCGAAGGCAAGGTCATGCTGTCCGAACGCCTCGGGGGCCGCAGCTTCTGCGTTTACCGTTTCAAGCTATGAAATTGAGGTTTCCGGCCGCGGCGCTGCTGCTTCTGCTCGCCGTGGCCTGCGCCAAAGACGATATAGGACATACCGACGCGCCGCTGCCTCCGGACGGCGTGCCCTACTACAGCTACGGCCTCGCCCGCATCGAGGTCACAACCGACGGCGGCGTGGCGGTGGATTCCAAGCGGCCGGAGGACTACCGTCCCTGCACCGTCAAGGTCGACGGCGGGGGAGTGTTTGAATCCTTCAGCGCCCGCGGCGCCATACGCGGACGCGGCAACTCCACATGGAACTGGTATCCCAAGAAGCCCTACCGCCTCAAGCTCGACGAGGGCCATGCCCTGCTCGACATGCGCGGCAACCGCGACTGGGTGCTCCTTGCCGACTACCGCGACGTGACCCACATGATGAACAACGTGGGCTTCACCCTGGCCCATGAGCTGGGGCTTCCCTGCGCCAACCATTCACGCTACGCCACCGTGACTCTCAACGGCGAGGACCTGGGGCTCTACATGGTCACCGAACAGGTCGAGGAGGGCGGCCACAGAGTGCCCCTCGATCCTGAAGAGGGCATACTCCTCGCCCTCGACATCAACGACGGCCCCGGCGACGTGCCCCGCGCCACCGACAATTTCTGGTCGGAGGAGTTCTGGATGGCCTGCGCCGTCAAGTACCCCCGCGACGCCACCAGAAAGCAGCGCACCGCCGTCAAGGAGGCGTTTGCCGAGCTCGAACAGGCCATAGCCGGCAGCCGCTGGAAGGCCGTGGAGGAGCTGCTCGACGTGCAGTCCATGATAGACTACATCCTCATCCAGGAAATCATCGGCAACGTGGAGGTCGACAATTACCCCAGCATGCGCAGCGGCTTCATCCACCGCTACTGCGAGGACTCCCTGTGGGTCATGGGCCCGCTGTGGGACTGCGACGGCGGCTTCAACTACAACTGGGGCGACATGTACGACCACCACGGCCGCGGCCACACTTACTTCGAGGGCTACAGGAACCTGATTTTCGGCACCGACCCGTACTATCATATCGGGGCCTACGGGAGCACTCCGGGCGATTTCTTCTGCAGCCTGTGGGGCTTTCCCGAGTTTGTCTCGGCCATCAAGAGCCGCTGGGCCTCCACCCGGGAGGACCTTCTTGAAGCCGTCATCGAAAGCATAGAGAACACCGAGGAAGTCATTGCCGACGCCGCCGCCCGCGACCTCGCCCTCTGGGGCATCGAAAACTACAATCACACCGAGGAGGTCGGCAAGCTCATCGAGTGGCTCACTAAGCGTTTTGCCTATCTCAACACCGTAATTCCAAATTATCCGACACATTGATATGAAAAAGACATTGCTTATCGCCGGTCTCGCCGCCATGCTTGCGGCAGCCTGCACCCCCAAGGCCGGACTTACCGCCTCCGGTCTCGACCCCGGGAACTTCGAAGGCGAGAGGGACGGAGTGTCTCTGGGCCTTTACACCCTCACCAACTCTTCCGGCATGGAGGTCTGCATCACCAACTTCGGCGGACGCATCGTGTCCATGATGGTCCCCGACCGTGACGGCAATCTGCGCGACGTCGTACTCGGATTCGACAAGGTCTCCGACTACTTCCCCGAGAACAACCAGACCGACTTCGGCGCCTCCATCGGCCGCTACGCCAACCGCATCAAGGACGGCCGCATAGTCATCGACGGCGTGCAGTACCAGCTGCCGCAGAACAACTTCGGCCACTGCCTGCACGGCGGCCCCACCGGCTGGCAGTACCAGCCCTACGAGGTGCTTGAGCATACCGGCAACCGCCTGCGCCTGCTCCGCCATTCCCCCGACGGCGACAATGGCTTCCCCGGAGCCGTCGACGCCACCGTGGAGTTCCTTCTCGACGAGGACGACATGCTCCACATCGACTATGAGGCCACGACCGACGCTCCCACCGTCATCAACATGACCAACCACTCCTACTTCAACCTCTCGGGCGACCCCGCCGGCCACAGCATAGTCGACGACGTGCTCTACGTCAACGCCTCCGGCTTCACCCCCGTCGACGACACCTACATGACTACGGGCGAAATATCCCCCGTCGAGAGCACTCCCTTCGATTTCCGCACACCCCGCCTCATCAGCGACGGCATCACCGCCGATGACGAACAGGTCCGCAACGGCAACGGCTACGACCACAACTGGGTGCTCGACACCGCCGGCTCCGTCGGCGCCGTGGCTGCCAGCCTGTACAGCCCCGCCAGCGGCATCATGCTCGAAGTCTACACCGACGAGCCCGGCATCCAGGTCTACGCGGGCAATTTCCTCGACGGCACCGTCACCGGCAAGAAGGGCGTCATCTACAACCAGCGCCACGCCATCTGCCTCGAGACCCAGCACTATCCCGACACGCCCAACAAGCCCCAGTGGCCCTCGGCCCTGCTGCGTCCCGGCGAGACCTACCACAGCTCCTGCGTCTTCGCGTTCAGCGTAAAATGAGGCGTGTGAGGAAATTAACTGAATATGAGGGTTTGGCTTAATAATTTTAAGCATATTATTTGGTTTTACTGAAAATAATAGCGAAATTAGTTGCGATTTTTTAAATTTATTTATGAACATCGCTGAAATTCTTCACGGTAAGGCTCCGAAAGGAATCATCCTTGTCGTAAACACCGGTTCCATAACCACCAAGTTCGCAGTCTACAAGGACGGCGAAGTCATTCTGGAACAGAAACTTGAACATTCAGTAGAACAGTTGTCCCGCTTCGCCGACGTCATGGACCAGGACCGCATGCGTACCGACGCCATCCTCGACGCCCTCCGGCAGAAGGACATCAAGCTCGAGGACATCGACATAGTGATGTGCCGCGGCGGCCTGTTCACCCCCTGCATCACCGGCGTCTACAACGTCAACGCCGACATGCGCGAGGTCCTCTCCACCAGCCGCGAAGGCAACCACGCCTGCAACCTGAGCGCCCTCATCGGCGACAACATAGCTGCCGAGATCAACGCCCTGCGCGAGCGTGAGGGCATCACTCCCCCGTTCGGCAAGTGCGTGGCCTATGTGGCCGATCCCCCCATGGCCGACGAGATGCTCCCCGAGTGCCACGTCGGCGGCATACCCGAGTTCCCAAGGCGCACCCTCTTCCACGCCCTCAACACCAGGGCCATCATGCGCCGCTACCTCAGCGATACGGGCCGCAAGGCCGGGGACACCACGGCCATCATCTGCCACATGGGCGGCGGAGTCACCATTTCGCTCCATCGCGGCGGCCGAGTAATCGACACCTCCCACGGCCTCGGCGGCGACGGCCCCATCACCCCCGAAAGGGCGGGCTGCTGCCCTCCGTACCCGCTTATCGACATGTGCTTCAGCGGCCAGTACACCAAGCAGGAAATCAAGAAGAAACTCATCGGCAAGGGCGGCGCCGTAGCCTATTTCGGCACCAACGACATGCGCGAGATAGAGCGCCGCGCCCTTGCAGGCGAGCCCGACTATGTGCTGTTCATGAAGGCCTTCGTGCTCAACATCGCCAAGTACATAGTCGCCCAGGGCGCCGTGGTCGACGGCAAGGTCGACGTCATCCTCCTCACCGGAGGCGTCGCCTACAGCAAAGCCATCACCGAGGCGATTGCCCGCAAGGTCAGCTGGCTCGCCCCCGTCAAGGTCTATCCCGGCGAAAACGAACTCGAATCCCTCGCCGAGAACGGCTACATCATCCTCGCCGGCGAAACAAAAATCCACACCTACAACAAAGACCGCCTCATCGAAGACTGACCACACAAACACTAATAACCAATCAAAACACAGACTATGGCCGAAATCGACTATTCACAGCGTTCGTTCGATTATTATCCCACGGACGCCATCGTATTCTCAAAATGCATCGACAAACAGTGGACTGAACCCGAAGTGACCGACAACTTCAACTTCAACATCCACTGCTTCGCCGGCGTCTTCCACTACGCTCCGTCCTGCTTCGAGGGCCTCAAGGCCTACGAAGGCGCCGACGGCCGCGTCCGCCTCTTCCGCCCCGACGAAAATGCCATCCGAATGGAGTCCAGCGCCCGCTACCTCGACATGCCCAGGCCCAGCATCGAGATGTTCATCGACATGTGCATCCGCTGCGTCCAGGCCAACTGGCGGCACATCCCTTCCTATGCCTCCGGCGCCTCGCTCTACCTGAGGCCCGTCCTCTTCGGCATCAACCCCCAGCTCGGCATCAAGGCCGCCAATGACGTGATGTTCGCAGTCATGGCCTCCGCAGTAGGTACGTATTCCGGCGGAAAGGCTCTCGTGCCCGGCACCGCCGTCCTTTCGCGCAACTACGACAGGGCCGCCACCTTCGGTTCAGGCGGCTACAAGCTCGGCGCCAACTACGCCCAGTCCCTCCACGCCTACAAGGTCGCCCACAAGACGGGCTACCGCGAGCTCCTTTTCCTCGACTCCGCCACCCACACCATGATCGAGGAGTTCGGTTCCTCCAACTTCTTCGCCATCAAGGACGGCACCTACATCACTCCCGACTCCAAGAGCGTCCTTCCTTCCATCACCAACAAGAGCCTCCGCACCCTTGCGGAGGAAATGGGGCTCAAGGTCGAGCGCCGTCCCGTCTACGTCGACGAGCTCGCCACCTTCGAGGAAGTGGGCTCCTGCGGCACTGCGGTGGTCATCAACCCCATCTGCCAGATCGACGACAGACCCGGTCTCAAGAGTCCCGAAATCACCCGCACCTTCCACATCGGCTCTCCCGACCATTGCGGCCCCGTGAGCGAGAAGCTCTACAACAGGATGGTCGGCATCCAGCGCGGCGTCAGCGAAGACACCTATGGCTGGTGCATAGAGGTCACCCGTTAAAGTGGAAGAGGAGGTAAGGATACTGCTCGATGCGGGCAAGGCCGACGAAGCCATTGCCCGCCTGGAGCAGTTCAGGCAGGCCGGCGGGCAGATGGACGATACGCTCTTCTACCTGCTCGGCAACGCCTGGCGCAAGAAAGGCAACTGGCAGATGGCCATGAACAATTACCTCGAAGCCATCAGCCTCAACCCCGACAGCCCCGCCGTGCGCGCACTGGAAATCGCCGGCGACATCCTGGCCTTCTACAACAAGGACATGTACAACCAATAACACACATAAATCTATGGCTAAAATGAAAGGAGCGACAGTAGTCGACATCGAACGCTGCAAGGGCTGCGGCCTGTGCGTTGTCGCCTGCCCGCTTCACGTCCTTGCGCTCAGCACCAAGAACGTGAACCAGAAGGGCTACAACTACGCCCTTACCGTCCTGGAAGACACCTGCACCGGATGCACGTCCTGCGCAATCGTCTGCCCCGACGGATGTATAACCGTTTATCGCAAAAAGGAGGCTTGACCTATGGCAGAGAAAGAAATCACCCTCATGAAAGGCAATGAAGCCATTGCCCATGCCGCCATCCGCTGCGGCTGCGACGGCTATTTCGGCTACCCCATCACCCCCCAGTCCGAGGTGCTTGAGACCCTCGCCGCCGAAAAACCCTGGGAAACCACCGGCATGGTGGTACTGCAGGCCGAGAGCGAAGTCGCGTCCATCAACATGGTCTACGGCGGCGCCGCCACCGGCAAGCGCGTCATGACCTCGTCCTCTTCGCCCGGCATTTCCCTCATGCAGGAAGGCATTTCCTACATGGCCGGAGCCGAGCTTCCCGCCCTCATAGTCAACGTCTCGCGCGGCGGCCCCGGCCTCGGCACCATCCAGCCCAGCCAGGCCGACTACTTCCAGACCGTCAAGGGCGGCGGCCACGGCGACTACCGCCTCATCACCCTAGCGCCCGCTTCGGTGCAGGAGATGGCCGATTTCGTCGACCTCGCCTTCGAGCTTGCCTTCAGGTACCGCAACCCCGCCATGATACTGAGCGACGGCGCCATCGGCCAGATGATGGAAAAGGTGGTGCTGCCTCCTTTCAAGCCCCGCCGCACCGAGGAGGAGATTGCAGCCGAGTGCCCCTGGGCCACGACCGGCCGCATAGGCATGCGCAAGCCCAACATCATCACCTCCCTCGAACTGCGAAGCGAAGAGATGGAGCAGAACAACCTCCGCATCCAGGCCAAATACAGGGTAATAGAGGAGAAGGAAGTGCGCTACGAGGAATACATGACCGATGACGCCGAGTACCTCATCGTCGCCTTCGGCAGCGCAGCGCGCATCTCCAAGAAAGTCATATCGATAGCCCGTGCACAGGGTATCAAGGTGGGCCTTCTGCGTCCCATCACCCTGTGGCCTTTCCCCTACAAGAGGATCGGCGAGCTGGGCAGGAAGGTCAAGGGCATTCTGTCGCTGGAAATCAACGCCGGCCAGATGGTCGAGGATATACGTCTTGCGGTGGAATGCTCCGTTCCCGTCAAATGGTACGGCCGCCTGGGCGGCATCATCCCCGAACCCGAAGAGGTCGTGGAAGAAATCAAGAAAATGACCCGTTAATCACTTCGCACTATGACCAAAGAAGAAATAATCCGTCCGGAAAACCTCGTTTACCGCAAACCGGAACTCCTCAACGACACCCCCATGCACTACTGCCCGGGGTGCAGCCACGGCGTAGTCCACAAGCTGGTATCGGAAGTCGTAGCCGAAATGGGCATGGCCGACAAGACCATCGCGATTTCCCCCGTGGGATGCGCAGTGTTCGCCTACAAATACATCGATGTCGACTGGCAGGAGGCCGCGCACGGCCGTGCGCCGGCACTCGCTTCGGCTGTCAAGCGCCTCTGGCCCGACCGCCTCGTCTTCACCTACCAGGGTGACGGCGACCTCGCCTGCATCGGCACGGCCGAGACCATCCATGCCCTCAACCGCGGCGAGAACATCACCATCATCTTCATCAACAACGCAATCTACGGCATGACCGGCGGCCAGATGGCTCCCACCACCCTCCTGGGCATGAAGACCGTCACCTGCCCCTACGGCCGCGACCCCAAGCTCCACGGTTATCCCCTCAAGATGGCCGACATCGCGGCCCAGCTCGAGGGCACCTGCTATGTGACCCGCCAGAGCGTACAGAACGTCGCCTCCATACTCAAGGCCAAGAAGGCCCTCCGCAAGGCATTCGAGTACTCCATGCAGGGCAAGGGATCCAACCTCGTCGAGATTGTCTCCACCTGCAACACCAACTGGAGGATGTCCCCCGACAAGGCCAACAAGTGGATGGAAGAGAACATGGTTCCCTACTACCCTTTAGGCGACATGAAAGACAACGGATAAAAGCAAGGCATTATGACACACGAAATTATAATATCCGGATTCGGAGGGCAGGGAGTCCTCTCGATGGGCAAGATCCTGGCCTATTCCGGCCTTATGGAAGACAAGGAGGTAACTTGGATGCCTGCTTACGGCCCCGAGCAGCGCGGCGGCACGGCCAACGTGACCGTCATCGTGAGCGACGAGCCCGTATCCTCTCCCATCCTCAGCTCATATGACACCGCAATCGTTCTCAACCAGCCCTCGCTCGAGAAGTTCGAGAGCAAGGTCAAGCCCGGCGGCACCCTCATCTACGACGGCTACGGCATCATCGACCCTCCCACCCGCAAGGACATCAACGTCTACAGGATAGATGCGATGGACAAGGCGGCCGAGATGAACATGATCAAGGTCTTCAACATGATAGTGCTTGGCGGCCTTCTCAAGATTCATCCCGTAGTGTCGGTCGAGAGCGTCCTCAAGGCACTGCGCAAGACCCTTCCCGAGCGCCATCACCACCTCATCCCCATGAACGAGGAGGCGATTCGCATGGGCATGGACATCATCAGGAAGATGTAAACGCTCCGCGGAGCAATCCTTGCGGCGGCAGCCGTGCTCTCCCCGCGGGAGCCGGTTGCCGTTTTTTTGCGATAATTATTTATATTTGCATTCCGTAAGGAATGAAATTCAAGTCATACATCATATTCTTCCTGTTGATGGGCGTGCTGGCCGACGTGACATTCGGCCTGCTTGTTTTTCCGGATATCCCCGTGCTCTGGAAGTTCGTCGCCGCGCTGCCCACGCTGACGCTTCTCGTATGCCTTCCCTTCATAGGCAGCGGGACAAGGTACACCGACAGCGTGCGCCTGTTCTCCTGGACGATGTTCATCTTCGCCTTTCCCAAGTTCGTGCTTGGCCTCTTCTTCTGCATAGGGAGGTACCTCATGCGTATTCCGCATGAGACTGCCGCCGGCATAGCCGTCGCCGCCGGAATTGCGGTTTCGATCTTCTTCCTTACGCTCATAGTGTTCGTGTCCAGGCGCCTTGCCGTCGACGAGGAGGAGCTCCGGTTTCCCTCCCTGCCCGAGGCCTTCGACGGCCTGCGGGTCTGCCACATCGCCGACCTGCATCTCGGTTCGCTGCCCCGGGACGGCGTTTTCGTCAGAAAGGTGGCCCGGACCATCCAGGCCCTCAAGCCCGATGTCATCCTCTTTGCAGGCGACCTTGTCAACTTCGAGTCGCGCGAGGCCCTTCCCTTCGTGGAGGTACTCCGGGAGTTCCGGGCTCCGCTGGGAGTCATTGCCGTGCGCGGCAATCACGACTTCCTGCTGCACGGCCCGCACGGCGATGCCTCCCGCGAGAAGGACGCCTCCAGACTGCTCGACCTCGAGCTTGGCCTGGGCTGGAAGATGCTCCTCAACGACAACGTCACGCTGACGCGAGGCGGCGGTTCCCTTGCCATCGCGGGGGTCGAGAACTATTCGGACAATCCCTATTTCGAACACACCGGCGCAGATCTTTCAAAGGCCATGGAAGGCCTTCCGGACGGCATTTTCACGATACTCCTGTCGCATGACCCTTCGCACTGGCGAGCCGAAGTGGTGCCCCGCGGCGACATCCCCCTCACCCTGTCGGGCCATACGCACGGCCTGGGCTACAAGTTTGCGGGGCTCAATCCTTCGCACTGGAGGCTTCGCGAATCGGCAGGAACCTATTCCGCCGGCTCCCAGGTGCTGCATGTCACTCGCGGTCTCGGCAGCGCGTTCGCCTTCCGCCTCGGGGGCTTTCCGATGATTGACATACTGACACTCAAGAAAATTTGACATATGGAAAAATGGATTATGATCGTCAATCCGGTTTCGGCTTCGGCAACCACCGGTGACGCATGGAAACAAGCCGTCGACATGCTCAACGGCTCCGGCCTCGAGGTGGTCACTTCGCCCACCACCCACGCAGGGCACGCTATCGAACTCGCCCGCGAGGCTGCGGGCCTCGGTTACCGCAAATTCATCGCCGCCGGCGGTGACGGTACCGTCCACGAGGTCATGACGGGCCTCCTGCGTTACGCCGACGCCGAGGGCGCCGACCTGGGCGACTTCACTCTCGCTGTCCTGCCCTACGGCACCGGTAACGACTGGATCCGCACTCCCGGCGTGCCCTCCGATATAAAGGAGGCGGCCGAGTGCATTGTCCGCGGCAAAACCGGCAAGGAAGACATAGTCCGCCTCACCTTTTCCGACGGCGTCTACTGCATGGCCAACATCGGCGGCGTGGGGCTCGATGCCGCGATCTGCTACAATACCAACACCCTCAAGAAGAAGGGCTACAAGGGCTCGTTCCTGTATTCGCTGGTGGCGCCCTATTCGATATTCACCCGCAAGCGTCACCCGGTCCGCATCGACTGCGACGGCGAGACGGTCTACTCCGGCAAGCTTTTCACTGCCGTCATCGGCAACGGCGTCTACCGCGGGGGTGGCCTCAAGCAGACTCTCGAGGGCGGCAAGTGGGATGACGGCCTCGTGGAGGTCTCCATCCAGGGCAATGTCAACCACTTCAAGGGACTCTCGCAGATGATGCACATCTTCAAGGGGGACTTTGCGGTGCTTCCCGGCATCATTTCCAGGCGCTTCAGGAAGATGACGCTCACTCCTCTTGGCAAGACTGCCGACAGGGTAGAGTCCGACGGCGAAATCCCCGGCACCCTTCCTCTGACCGTGGAGGTCACAGGCCAGCAAATCAACATCATCGTTCCTTAGCCCATGGAGCCGGGAACCGTCAGGGCGGCTCATCTGGGGCTCAAGGAACATCTGCTCAGGGGATTCGCATACTGCGTCGTGCATCTGGTCCACAGGCCACGCCTGTACGGGACCCTTCCCAAGTTGGACGAGCCTACGATTTTCGTGTGCAGGCATGTAGGGCTCATGGACCCGGTGATTCTCATGGTGGAGTATGCCCGCTACATGCTTCACCCCCTTGTCGCCAACGACTACTACAACAAGAACGGCTTCACCCGCTTTTTCTACAAGATGGCGTTTTGCATCCCCATCGAGCGGCACAAGGCCTCGCGGCAGTGGATTGAGGACTCCATGGCCGTGCTCGGGAAGGGAGAGCACGTCATCATCTTCCCGGAGGGCACCCGCAACAAGACCGGCGAGGGCCTGCTGCCCTTCAAGGAAGGGACGGCCTTGCTTGCCGGCCTCAGCGGCGCCCGCGTCGTGCCAGTCTACAACGCCTTCTGGAAGTTCCCCCGCCGCTACCGCCTGGCCGTGGGCGAGCCCTTCCGCCTCGACCCCCTCCCCCCCGGCGGCCCTAACTCCGAGTGGACCTCCGCCCAGACTGCCAGGCTCCAGGCCTCCGTCTCGTCCCTCGCCCCCCTGCTTCCCGAGTCCTGAGGGCTCTCTCTGTTGGCTCCGTTTTCCGGAGACAAGGGTTGAAAAGCCGGGACTGGCCAAAAAGGATTTTGGCCAGCCCCTTTGGGCTTTCTTAACCCCCGCCAGCTGCTGCGGGGCGGCACGGGCTTTAGCAATGCGGGCGCCGCCGGGGCTCTGCTCAGAGAGTCTGGCCGAAGAGTTCGAAGAACTCGGGGAAGGACTTGGCGACGCAGGCCTCGTCGTCGATGATGACGGGGGAGGAGGCGCCGAGGGATGCCACCTTGAGGGCCATCGCCATGCGGTGGTCGTGGCGGGAGGAGAAGCTGCCGCCACGCAGCAGGCGGCCGCCGAGCAGGCGGGCCGTCCAGGTTTCGCCGTACACGGTGAGGACATCGCCCTCGATGAAGGCCTCGACGCCGAAGTCGGCAAGCATGCCGAGTATGGCGGCGGCGCGGTCGGATTCCTTGCCCGAGAGGCGCCCGACGCCGCTGATGTGCGATGCTCCGGAGCAGAACGCCGCAAGCACGGCAACTATAGGGAAGAGGTCGGGGGCGTGGTTGAGGCTGACGGTGAAGCCCTCGAGGGGCGCGCGGCTGGCGCAGACCGTGCCGTCGTCGAGCTGCGAGACGAGGGCTCCCGCCTCGACGAGGATGTCGATGATGGCGAGGTCGGCCTGGATGGACTTGAGGTCCATTCCCACGAGCTCGGCGCTGCCGAAGACCGCGCCCGCCACGAGGAAATTGGCTGCGGCGCTCCAGTCGCTTTCGATGCCGAAGCTGGCGGCCTTGTAGTGCTGCGGGGCCTTGACCTTGAAGGTGATGCCGCTGCAGCCTTCCCAGTCTTCGTCTTCGAGGAGGGCCTCGTCGCCTTCCATTTCGCTGCGGGTGGAGATGCCGAAGTGGCGGAGCACGTCGAGCGTGATGTACATGTAGGGGATGCTCTTGGGGTCGGAGACGTGGAGCGTACTGTCCCTGGAGCACAGCGGAAGGGCCATGAGAAGGCCCGAGATGAGCTGGGAGCCGCTCTGGCCGTTCACGTCGGCGGTGCCGGGGATGAGGGTGCCGCGCACGTTTAGCGGGACGCATATCTCGCGGCCGGCCGAAGGCTCCGCGCCCGAGATGAGCACGCCGTAGGCCGCCATGATGGGGGCGGCGGCATTCATGGGCCGCCGCAGCAGCGTGCCCCGGCCGGTGACGGTGAAGGGCGTGCCGTTGACTGCCGAAAGCACGGGCACGGCGAGGCGGGCCAGCAGGCCCGATTCGCCGACGTCGGCGCCGTTCAGCCCAAGGGGCTCAGTCAGGGGTCCTATACCGGTGATTATCAGTGTGGTGCCGTCCTGTTCCACGACGGCCCCGAGGCTCCTCGCGAGGGCCAGGGCCGACTCGCTGTCGTCGCACGGGGAGTAGTCGTAGAGGGTGGACGTGCCCTCGGCGAGGGCGGCGGCGAGGATGGCTCTCTGGGCGAAACTCTTGGAGGCGGGCATCCTGAGGGTGCGGCGCACGAAGGGCTGCGCGGAGCCGTAGACTGCCTCGCGGAGCCAGGCCGTCACGGGCTGGCCGGGCGCCGTGGCCTCGGCCTCCGAGAGGGCTGCGTAGGTGAAGGGCGCTCCGCGGCGCAGGCACTCTATGCGGGTGGGCTTGCCGGCCTCGCCCATGCCGAAGGCTACGAGGCGGCCCTGCAGGGAGTCGACATCCTCGAGGATGACGCTGTAGAGCGCCTCGATGCGGGCGGCGTCGGAGGCGTCGCGGCAGGTGGTGACTATCTTGGCGATGTCGGCCCCGTAGCGGAAGCAGCGGGCGAGGGTGAGCTGGAGGCCGCGCTCGTCGGGAGTGTCGGAATAGTTGTGGTACGAGCGTATGAGCTCGGTGCCGCACTCGCGGCAGAGCTTCTGGAAGCGGCGGCTGAAGGCCGGAGGCGCTTCGAGTTCGAGGTCGGCGAAGCGGGCGCCCGCCTCGACGGCAAGCGAGAGCCGCCGTTCGGCCTCACCCCAGTCGGGACTCTGGTCCTGCATGGGGATGTTGCAGGCCCTGCAGGTGGCTATTAGGGGGATGTCGGTCTGGGAGAAGAGCTCCTCTGTCTGGGTGTCGGTGAGGGGGCAGAGGTCGAGGCGGATTTCGGCCATCTCGAGGCCGGGGAGGATGCTGAGAATCTCCCGGTAGGTCTTGTTGCTGAGGCTCGTACAAATCATCGGGGGCGAATATACGCCAAATTATTGGAAAAGTCAGCACTTTGCTCGCGTACCTTCCCGCATTTTTCCTATATTTGCCTTGATGGAAACATTCGACGTATGCCTCCTTGTGATGGCTCTCCTCGGGGTCGTAGTCTTCGTCGCCCTGTACTTTGTGGATGCCGGCTATGGCAAGCTCATTTCGCCCCGGTGGGGGCCCACGGTGCCCAACAAGCTGGGCTGGGCCCTCATGGAGTGCCCTGTATTCTTCGTGATGCTGGCCCTCTGGGCCACATCCGGACTGGGCTTCAAGACGCCCTGGATCGTGTTCCTGCTGCTCTTCGAACTGCATTACTTCCACAGGAGCTTCGTCTTTCCCTTCCTTATGCGGGGCCGCTCCCGCATGCCGGTGGCAATAGTTGCGATGAGCATAGTATTCAACCTCGCCAACGGCTACCTGCAGGGCTGGTGGCTCTTCAGGCTGGCTCCTGAGCAGGGGTACTACGGTCCCGGCTGGCTGATGAGCCCCCAGTTCATCGCGGGCACAGTCCTGTTCTTTGCCGGCATGTTCATCAACCGCCAGTCAGACAGCATCATCAGCCACCTGCGCAAGCCCGGCGACACCCGCCACTACCTGCCGCACGGGGGCCTCTACGACTACGTCACCTCCGCCAACTACCTCGGCGAAATCATAGAGTGGCTCGGCTGGGCCGTACTCACCTGGAGCCTCGCCGGACTCGTCTTCTTCTGGTTTACCTGCGCCAACCTCGTCCCCCGCTCCAACGCCATCTGGCACCGCTACCGCGAGGAGTTCCCCTCCGGGATGGGCCGGCGCAAACGCATATTTCCCTTCATCTACTGATGTCAGAACTCTTTACTCCCTTCACCCTCGGTCCCGTCACTCTCCGGAACCGCACCATACGTTCCTCCGCCTTCGAGAACATGTGCCCGGGCAACGTCCCGTCGCAGCAACTCATTGATTATCACGTCAGCGTCGCACGCGGGGGCGTCGGCATGACCACCGTTGCCTACTGTTCCGTCGACCGCTCCGGCGTGTCCTTCGACGGCCAGCTCTATATCCACGACGGAGCCCGGGAGGGCCTGCGCAGGCTGTGCGACGCCGTGCATGCCGAGGGCGCAAAGGTCTCGATCCAGCTCGGGCACTGCGGCAACATGACGCACCGCTACACCTGCGGCGGCAAGACTCCGGTAGGCGCGTCGACGGGCTTCAACCTCTATTCGCCCACCTTCGTAAGGGGCCTGCGGCAGGACGAGATTGCCCGCATCGTGCGCAATTTCGGCACTGCGGTGGACTTCTGCCGTGACTGCGGATTCGACTGCGTCGAGATTCATGCCGGACACGGCTATCTGGTGTCGCAGTTCCTTTCGCCCTATACCAATCACCGCCGCGACGCCTACGGAGGCACGCCCGACAAACGCATGCGCTTCATGCGTGAGGTGATGGGGGAGGTGATGGAGCACGCCGGGAGCGACATGGCCGTAGTCGTCAAGACCAACATGTTCGACGGCTTCCGGGGCGGGCTGCAGGTGGAGGACTGCATCGGGGTGGCGCGCGAAATCAATTCGTTCGGAGTACACGGCCTCGTGCTGAGCGCGGGCTTCGTGAGCAAGGCGCCGATGGCGATACTCGGAGGCGCCATGCCGCTTCGCACTCTCGCCCATTACATGGACCCCTGGCGCTTCTGGTGGCTCAAGGCGGGGCTTGCGGTGGCAGGGCGTGCGATGATTCCCACCGTTCCCTACAACGAACTCTTCTTCATGGATACGGCCCGCCGTTTCAGGGACGCCCTTCCGGATGCGACGCTGATATACGTAGGCGGCATCCAGAGCCGTGCGAACTGCGAAACCGTTCTGTCCGAGGGCTTCCCGCTGATGCAGATGGGGCACGTCCTCATCCAGGATCCCGCCTTCGTCCGCCACATGCAGGAGGGGGACCTCTGCTACCGTTCGGGCTGCAAGCGCTCCAACTATTGCGTCGGGCGCATGTACACGCTCGACATGCAGTGCCACGAATGCGTCCCGGACCTGCCCGCTTCGCTCCAAAAGGAGATAGACCGGGCCGAGGACTTCAACACCCGCAGGCTTTGGCAGCGCTGACGGCCGCGACATGCAGCGGCCCGGGAGGACTTGCTGCCGAAGATACAGGGAACTTTAACACACGTTCGATATGGTAGTACTGATTACAGGAGCCAGCAGCGGCATAGGGTACGAGACGGCGGTGCTGCTCGCCCGAAAGGGGCACAAGGTGTACGCTGCGGCGCGCCGGACCGCCCTGCTCGAACCCCTCGGGGCCCTGGGAGCCGTCCCCGTGCAGCTCGACGTCACATCGGCGCAGTCGCGTCAGGCGTGCGTCCGGAAGGTCCTTGAGGCCGAGGGGCGCATCGACGTCCTTGTCAACAATGCCGGCTACGGCTACCTCGGGCCGGTGGAATGCGTGCCGGAGGAGGAAGCCCGCAGGCAGATGGACACCAACCTTTTCGGCATGGCGGCAATGTGTTCGCTCGTAATACCTTGCATGCGCTCGCAGGGCAGCGGCCGGATCATCAACATGTCGTCGGCGGCAGGGCAGGCTGCGGTGCTGTACGGCGGCTGGTACAACATCTCCAAGTACGCCGTCGAGGCCCTGAGCGACAACCTCAGGATCGAGCTCCGGGGTTTCGGAATCGACGTCGTCAAGATCGAGCCCGGCGGCATACGCACCCCCTGGGGCTCCATCGCCGCCAACCACCTCGAGGCCTGCGCCGGCTCAGGTGCTGCGGCTGGCTGTGCTGACGTGGAAGGTGCTGCTGATGGCGGAGATGCTGCGGTTCACGGAAGTGCTGCGGCTGGAGGTGCTGCTGATGGAGGTGTTGCTGCGGCCGGCGGTTCTGCCGTGGAAGGTGCTGCCAGTGGCGGTGCGGAGACGGCGGGCGGGAACCCCTATGCGGCGACGGCAATGCGTGAGGCGTCGCTGCTGCGCAAGGGCTATTCGGGCAACTTCCTGACGCCGCCCTCGGTCGTGGCGCGGGAGGTCTGCCGCGCCGCTACGGCCCGCCGTCCCAAGGTCCGCTACCGTCCCGGCATAGGCGCCTGGTTCATTCCCATAGCCCATACCATCCTTCCCTCCCGCTGGTGGGACGCCTTCGTCCGCCTCATGGGAAAATTCTGAAAAAGGAGGGGCGTAATAATTACAAGTCTATCACCCTCCTGGACAATTATTAGGACATGCTTTTTAAAAATAAGCAGTATCTTTGCGGCCGGTTTGCCCAAGAATGGCAGACCGGCCTTTATCATGAAAATACATTATCTTAAACCCCAGTCCGAGGCCTCCGACTGCATCTTCATCTCAAGCCTTTGTGATACAAGCACAAAGGACGGCAGCCTGCAGGATTATTACGAGGACTCAGAAAGCATTTTCTTCTCATTATGAAAAAGTTCATCTGCATTGCAGGATTGTTTTCGGCGCTGCTTGCCGTAGCCTGCGAGAAGAAATCCACCGAAGCAGACTTTCCCCTTTCCGAACCTCAAATGGTTCCCGCCAGCGTAACCGCATCCATCGGCGAGACTCGTGTCTGTCTTGACGGAGTCTCCCCCAAATGGACCAGTGGCGACCAGATTGCGGTCTTCACCACCTCCGGCACCAAGTGCCCCGCCTTCAGCACCTCCGACAGCGGCAGTACGGCCAGCTTCAGCGGCACCAAGCCCGACGGCTCCGTTCTCGGCTTCGCCATATACCCCTACAGCTCTGCGGTCAGCGTTGCCTCCGGCAGCTATACGGTCACGGTTCCCTCCGAGCAGGACGGCAGTCTTGGCAACGCCGTGATGGCCGCCAGGGCCGACGGCGAAGCCCTTGCTTTCCAGAACCTCTGCAGCGTCGTCAAGCTCAGCATCCCCGCTTCGCTCAGCGTACGCAAGGTAGAGATAATCGGCGAAAACGCCCTCAGCGGCAACTTCACCGTCAACGGCAGCACGCTTGCAGTGACCGCTCCTTCCTCGCCCTCCGACGCCGCCAAAAGGGTCTCCGTCTCCAGCAGCAGCAACCTCAGCGGCGACGTGCTGGTCTGCGTCATCCCCTCCGGCTCCAAGAAGATGCAGCTGGTACTCACCAATGCCGGCGGCAAGTGCGCCCTCGTCAGCAAGGATATGAGCACCGCCCTCACCGCAGGCCATATCAAGAATCTCGGGACTGTCCCCACCACCTTGACTTTCAGCGAAGTAGCCCTCATCGGCTCCAGCACTTCCTCGCAGTCCAGCGTTACCGCCACCCAGCCTTCCAAGCCCCAGGTGACCAACGGCGACTTCGAGACCTGGACCCTCGACGGCGACAATCTCCCCAACAACTGGAACTCTTTCCAGACCTTCCAGAACGGCGGCAGCGGGCTGGCCAAGATTGCGCTTGCCCAGGGCTACAGTTCTTCCGACCGCCAGGTCCAGAAATCCACCGACAAACGTCCCGGCACCAGCGGATCATACTCCTGCCGCATATGGGCCAGAAGCATTGCCGGTCTCGCCACGGCCCAGGGCAACCTCACCACCGGAAGAATCTATGCAAGCAATACCAAAGCTACAGGAACCGGCAACTACAACTACACCGACCAGGACGGCTCCATGACCATCAACAGCAAGTCCAACCCCTTCCACATGGACTTCACCGGCCGTCCCGATACCATGTCCATATGGGTCAAGTTCATCCCTGCCGGAACCGACAGCAATCATCCCTACGCCAAGGTTGAGGCCATCCTCCACGACAAGGTGGACTACAAGAGCGGCTACAACTCCTCCGACTGCACCGGCGGAACCCACCATATCGGTGAAGCTTCCAAAAGTACCCTCTCCTCCACAGGTTCGAGCTGGACCAACCTCAGGCTACCGTTCGTCTACGACTACAGCACCACCCCGAGCTTCATCCTGATAAGCCTTGCGACCAACGCCTACCCCGGCGGCGGTACCGCCAATGACGAGATGTATATCGACGATATCGAAATGATATACAATCTCTACAACCTCAAGACCGACTCCAACGGCTGGGCCACCCTGTATCTGGGCTATGACGCCCTGATTCCTTCCGGAGCCACTGCCTACATCGTAACCGACGTGAAGTGCGGCTATGCCAGCCTCACCGCAATCAGCTCCGGCAAGGTGCTCCCCAAGAACACCGCAGTCCTCGTGAAAGGCAGCGCCAGTACGGTTTACGCCTTCAACGGCCAGGCCTCCGACGTGAGCGGCAAGACCAAGGCGAGCGTGAGCGGCAACCTCCTCAAGGGTACCCTCACCAGCATCTCCAGGCCCTCCGGTACCTGCCGCGTGCTGTCTTCCGGCGAAAGTACCGGCAGCATGGCCGCCTTCGGAGCCTTCACCGGCTCCACCGTCGCGGCCAACACCGCCTACCTCGCGCAGTAGGCAGGGGCAAGTTTCGCAAGCAGGAACAGTTTATGCTTCAAAGGATTGTGCCTGCTTGCGAATCTTGATTGAGCAAACATATTGCTCGTCCCGTTTGGAAAAGACTGCGGAAAGGTTTATCTTTGCAGTCCCTTCCCCTGCCCGAGTGGCGGAATGGTAGACGCGATGGACTCAAAATCCATTATCCCCTAAAGATGTGCGGGTTCGAGTCCCGCCTCGGGCACGAGCAAGGCAAAAACCGTCCACACTATTGCATATGGCAACAAGATGCGGGCGGTTTAGCTTTTCGCCCCTTCTGCCAGCCTTGCTCGCGCCCTCCGGGCGCTACCACGTTACCCCACCCCCAAACCCCCGCCCTCGGGGCGGGGGCTTAGTCGGCTGCTTGACGCAGCCTCCGCGTCGCTGCAAGCGACGCAGAGGCTACTACCATCCCCCTGCACCCCCAGGGGACGGTGGGGCGTACCCCCCCCCTGAGCCCCCCTGAGTCGATCACTACGTGACCTCCTTACTTCTCTTCGAACCTTCCGCAGTGTCACCGAAGTGAAATATCCAGCTTCTGGATGATAACACTCATACCGCTTTCTCCTCTTCGCTCTGGCGAAGTGAGAAAACGCCCCCGGAATCTCACGTCACGTGGCGTTTTCTGCCGAAACCGGTCAAAAAACCGGTGCGAAGTGAGAAAACATGGCGCAATTCTCACTTCAGCCCATCTTCCCCGGCTTCGAACACTGTCATCCCAGTCCCCATCCCCGAACACAGTCATCCCCTACCACGCACACCGTTGTGTCTAGGCGCACTGGAGGCCTGTTTTGCACCCCACTCGGAAATAATTTGGCTAACGAGGTGCAGTGGAGGGGCGTTTTGCACCCAGCTTGGGAAGATTCCGGCTAAACGAGGGCAAAATACGGGGAAGGGTGCTCCTACCCCTACACACGCGTGCAGGGGTAAGAACGAAAATGGGCCAAAATGTTCTTACTCCTACAAACTCGTGTGGGGGTAAGAGCGGCGGCGAGTCTCCCGGGGGATCTCTCCGCGCGCTTTGCTAGGTCGAGATGATAACAACCGGGGTGCAGCAGAGGCCCGATTAGCACCCCGCTCGGGCAAATAAAGGCCATCCGGGCTGTGGGGAAAGGATTATTTCTTCCGGAGGCGGACCATGAGGACGCCGTGGCCGGGGATGGTGGCTTTGAGGCGGTCGGAGGTGGAGCCGATGTCCTTGTGGGCCCAGAGGTCACGGACGGTGTAGTCCCATTTGCGGAAGTTGACGTCGGTGGCGAAGTACATGGTCTGGTCGCGCCAGTTGTAGTCGAGCTTCCAGCTGTCGAGGCCGCGGTTCATGAAGCAGACGGCTATTTCGCCGTCGGCGAGGGGCTTGGCCCAGATTTCACGGTCGCCCATGTCCATGAAGCGTATGGCCTGGCGGCCCAGGGGGTCCTGGTCGACGGCGATGACTTCCTTGTTGGTGAGGATGCGCTCGGTGCGGACGTCCATCTTGCGGAGGTCGTTGCCGCTCATGAGCGGAGCGGCGAGCATGCACCACATGCTGAAGTGGGTGATCTGCTCGTCCTCGGTCATTTCGCCGTTGCCGACCTCGAGCATCTCGGCGTCGTTCCAGTGGCCGGGCCCGGCGAAGCGGTAGAGCTCGGCGTCGGCGTCGATGCACTGCAGCACGCCCACGCCGCCCCAGTCGAAGACGGCGTCATAGACGGCCCTGATGTCGGGGCTTATCCGCCACAGGTGGCCTATGCCCTCGCCCCATTCCCAGGGCTTGTTCTCGCCCCATTCGCAGATGGACAGGACGATGGGCCTGCCGCTGGCCTTGATGGCCTCGGACATGGTACGGTATGCTGCCTCGGCGTTCTGGCCGTCGCTGGCGCACCAGTCGTACTTGAGGTAGTCGACGCCCCAGCGGGCATACTGCAGCGCATCCTGGAACTGGTGCCCCTTGCTCCCCGGGCGCCCCTGGCAGGTGTAGGAGCCGGCGCATGAGTAAACGCCGAACTTGAGTCCCTTGGCATGCACATAGTCGGCAAGGGCCTTCATGCCGGAAGGGAAGCGCTCGGGATCGGGAACGATGTTGCCGTCGGCGTCGCGGTCGACCTGCCAGCAGTCGTCGATGACGATGTACTGATATCCTGCCTCGGCCATGCCGTAGGCGACCATGGCGTCGGCGGTTTCCTTGATGAGCTGCTCGCTGACGTTGCAGCCGAACTTGTTCCAGCTGTTCCAACCCATGGGGGGCGTTGCGGCGAGGCTGCGGTAGAGCGAATCGCTGAGGGGCACGGGTTTTTCCTGTGCTCCGGCGGGAAGAGTGATGCAAAGGGCGGCAAGGACCGCTGCGGGAAGGAATAGCTTGTGGCTCATGTCAGATGTTGTTTGAAAGGCGCATGAAACTGTACCCGAAGCGCTTGCAGGCGGCTTCTTCGAGCTGCTCGCGGTCATCGGGGTGGGCGATCGAGATGAGGGCCTTGGCCCGCTGGGCGAGCGACTTGCCCCTGAGGTAGACGATGCCCCACTCGGTAGCGACGTACTGCGTCTGGAAGCGGGTGGTGACCACTCCGGCGCCGGGAGCAAGGTTGGCGACTATCTTGGCCTTGCCCTTCTGGGTGCGGGACGGCAGGGCGATGAAGGTGCGTCCGCCCTCGGAGAGGGAGCATCCGTACATGAAGTCGTGCTGCCCTCCGACGCTCGAGAAGATCTTCTCGCCGATGGAGTCGGCGCAGATCTGCCCCGTAAGGTCGACCTCGATGGCGGAGTTGATGGCGCAGGCCCGGGGATTCTGTGCGATGAGGAAGGGGTCGTTGGTGTAGGCGACGTCGAAGAACTCCATGGTGCGGTTGTGGTCGATGTAGGAGTACATCTCCTTGGATCCGATGGCAAGGGCGGCGACGCTCACGCCCGGATGGACCTTCTTGAGGCTGTTGTCGATGACGCCCTCCTTGATGAGGCGGATGACGCCGTCGGTCATGGCCTCGGTGTGCAGGCCGAGGTGCCTGTGGTTGCGTATGCCGTTGAGGACGGCGTTGGGGATGCCTCCCACGCCTATCTGCAGGCATGCTCCGTCGGGAATCTCGGAGGCGACGTTGGCCCCGATTGCGGCCTCCACCGGTGTGGGCTCGCCGAAGACCATTGCCACCGGGGGCACGTCGCAGAGCACGGCGGCGCTAATTTTGGACTCATGGATGAGGCACTTGCCGTAGAGGTAGGGGATGCTCTTGTTGACCTGGGCGATGACGACGCGCGCGCACTCCACTGCCGAGGCTACGATGTCGGCGGAGATGCCGAAGCTGCAGTAGCCGTTCTCGTCGGGGAGGGAGCAGTTGATGAAGGCCACGTCGACGGGGAATTCGCCGCTCCTGAACAGGGCGGGCACCTCGCCCAGGAAGGCGGGCGTCATGGAACCGTATCCGGCGGCCACGTGGGCGCGCTGGTCGGCGCTGATGAAGATGCTGTTGACAAGGAACGACTCCTTGTACTCCTCCTTGCAGAAGGGGGCGGGGTCCGTGTGGACGTTGAAGCCCGAGGTGATGGTGACGCCGCGAAGCTCCGCGTGCCTGCGGGCAAGGGCCTCCTGAAGCAGTACGGGAACGGAAGCGCCGCCCTGGCAGCATACGGTATCGCCGCTGCGCACGAGCTGGACGGCCTGGTCTGCTGTTACGTAATTCATTGGTTCACGGTTTTGACGAACAGGCGGAGATGACTGTCGAGGAGTTCGAAGTCGGTGGAGTCCATAAGGCGCGAGACGCAGACCCTGATGCCGCTCTGGCCGCTGCCCGTAGTGTTGAGGGGAATGGCGATGATGCCGCAGCGAAGCAGCGTCTCGAGGAGCTCGCGGTTGCCCATGTCCTTGTATGTGACGGTGTAGAAGAAGCCGTCGGAGATGGTCTGCTCCATGTCTTTGTCGTAGACGAGGCGGAAGCCGTTGGAGTCGAAAATCTCGCGGGAGCGGTGGGCGCGGAAGCCGTAGTTGCGCAGCTCCTTGACGAAGTCGTAGCGGCCGTCGACGGCGGCCTCGAACATGGCGGCAAGGGCGTACTGGGCCGAATGGCAGGCACCGGAGGTGTTGACGTACAGGTAGTTGAGGATGAAGTTGTCGCCGAACGAGGCGAGGTTCCACTTCTCCTTGAGGGTGGGGTATTCGCGCTTGTAGAGCTTGTCGGAGATGCAGACAACGGCGATCCTCTCGCCGGCGTAGCTGAATATCTTGGAAGCGGACAGGAAGATGATGTAGTTGTCGGTGTACTTGGCGACCGTGCTCTGGAACGGGGGCTCGAAGGGGACTGACATGTCCTTGCGGAAGTCCATGCACAGGTAAGCCATGTCCTCGAGCACGATGACGTCGTACTTGGTTGCAAGCTCGCCGATGATGCGGAGCTCCTCTTCGGTGAGGCAGATCCAGGCGGGATTGTTGGGGTTGGAATAGAGGATGGCGGCGATGTTGCCCTGCTTGAAATAAGACTCCAGCTTGTCGCGGAGCTTTTCGGCCCTGTATTCGTAGATGTCGAAGAAGATGTTCTTGATGCCGAGGATGTCGGGCTGGCGGCCGTGGGGCGAGAATCCGGGGCAGACGTAGAGGATGGTGTCCTTGCCGGGCTGGAGCTGGGAGCACTCGAGTATGCTGGTCATGCTGCCCTGCATGGAGCCTACGGTGGGGATGATGCCCTTGGGGTCGATGTCGATGTCGATGAAGGCCTTGATGAAGCGGGAAGCGTTGGCCTTGAGTTCCGGGAGGCCCTGGATGGAGGGGTAGATGGAGGGGACGCCGGCGTCGAGGGCCTTCTTCTGGGCCTCGATGCCTATCTTGCAGGCGGGAATGCCGGGCACGCCGAACTCCAGATGGGAGAATTTTTCGCCGGCTTCTTCTTCAAGGATGCTGCCTATCTGGGAGCACTGGCGTATGGTGGTGCGGGAGATGTCGTCGACGCCCATCGACTCGAGGACGGCCGACAGACGCTCCCTGGAAACGGGTTTGTCCATGGCTATTTGCTTTCGAGTGAAACCTGGAGGCCGGCGTCGAAGGCCTTGATGTTGGATAGCACTATGGCCTCGCCCTTGCGGGCGAAGATGCGGCGTATGCCCTCGCGGAGCTTTTCGGGGTCGAGGACGTGGAGCATGGCCGCCATGGCGCCGAGCAGCACCATGTTGGCGCTTCGGGGGCTGCCGAGGTCCCTGGCTATGGTGTCGGCGTCGAGGGCCACGACGTGCGGAAGCCGGGCGAGTTCGGCCTTGAGGACCTCCATGTCGGGGTAGTCGGGTATGTTGACGAGGGGAGTCGTGTTGGTGATTATCCAGCCGTCGGGAGCGAGGGAGGGGAGGTAGCGGAGGGCCTCCATGGGCTCCAGGGAGGCTATCATGTCGGCCTTGCCGAGGGGGACGAGGTCGCTGAAGATGGGCTCGGAGGAGATGCGGAGTGTGGACTGGACGTCGCCTCCGCGCTGGCTCATTCCGTGTACCTCGGCCTGCTTGAGGTGGAGTCCCTGCTGGAGGGCGGCCGAACCTATGACGGTGGCGATGGAGAGGATGCCTTGTCCTCCTACGCCGGCGAGTATGATGTCTTGCTTCATTTGGCTTGGTTTTTTGCGGCGTGACGTTTTGCGGTCTGGATGCATTCGCGGCGGCATACGATTACCGAGACGCCGTGGTATTCGAGTTCTTCCCTGATGACCTGCTCCATTTCGGGGTAATTCCTGGGAAGGGGAACGATGGTGCGGATGTGCTCCCTGGGGACGCCCAGGCCCTCGCAGATGGCCTCGATGCGGCCTGTGCCGGAGGAGTCCTGGCCGCCGGTCATGGCGGTGGTGAGGTTGTCGCTGATGCAGAGGGTCACGTCGGCCTTGCCGTTGACGGCGTCGAGCAGGCCGGTCATGCCGCTGTGGGTGAAGGTGGAGTCGCCGATGACGGCCACTGCGGGCCAGGTGCCGGCGTATGCCGCGCCCTGTGCCATGGTGAGGGATGCGCCCATCTCGACGCAGGTGTGGAGAGCGTTGAAGGGGGGCATCCAGCCGAGGGTGTAGCAGCCTATGTCGCCGAAGACGCGGGCTCCGGAGTAGTCCTTGACTACATTGTTGAGGGCGGTGTAGAAGTCCCTGTGGCCGCAGCCCTGGCAGAGTGCCGGGGGACGGGGGGCGATGACCTGTGACGGGGCGTGACGGGGCCCTTCGGGAAGGCCGAGGGCGGCGCGCACGGCGTCGGGGCTGAGCTCGCCGTCGCGGGGGAGGGTGCCGTCGAGGCGGCCCTTGACGGTGATGCCAGAAGGGAATACGCCGCACAGGCGCTCCTCGACGAGGGGCTGGCCCTCTTCTATCACAAGTATGGTGGAGCAGCTCTTTGCGAGCTCGAGGGCGAGGGCCCTGGGGAAGGGATACTGGCTTATCTTGAGCACCGGGTGGGGGCAGCCGTCGGGATAATTCTCCATCAGGTAGTTGTAGCCGATGCCGCAGGCGATGATGCCGAGGCTCTTGTCGGGGCCGTCGGTGAGGGGGTTCCAGCGGGAGCGGGCTGCATCCTCTTCGAGTTTGGCGTAGCCCCGGATGAGCTCGCGGTTGCTGACGCGGGCGTTGACGGGGAGGGTAACCCAGCGGCGGGGATTTTCGGGGTAATGGAGCCCGTTCTGCTCCCTTAGTGGCTCACGGCTCTCGACCACGGCGCGGGAGTGCGACAGGCGGGTGGTGAGGCGCATGATGACGGGAGTGTGGTTCTGCTCCGAGTAGTCGAACGCTTCGCGGGTCATGTCGTAGGCGTCCTGCTGGTTGGAGGGTTCGAAGACGGGCATCATGGCGTAGGTGCCCCAGAAGCGGGAGTCCTGCTCGTCCTGGGAGCTGTGCATGGACGGGTCGTCGCAGGGGGCGACTACCAGGCCGCCGTTCGCGCCGGTCATGGCCGAGCCCATGAACGGGTCGGCGCAGACGTTCATGCCTACGTGCTTCATGCACACCAACGCCCTTTTGCCGGCGTAGGAAAGGCCCAGGGCCTCCTCCATTGCGGTTTTTTCGTTGGAGGACCAGTCGCGGTGGACGTTCCTCTCCGCTGCAAGGGGATGCCCCTGAATGTACTCTGTGATTTCCGTGGAAGGGGTGCCGGGGTAGGCATATACGCCTGACAGGCCGGCATGGAGGGCGCCGAGAGCCACGGCTTCGTCGCCGAGCAACAGATTCTTCTCTGCCATAGTTTCAGTGTTATGTGGAGTACAAATATACAAAAAAAGAGACTGACCGCAAAAATCTTTTCGGCCAGCCCCGATTTTTTGGATTTTGCTTAGAAATCGAAACCAATTGAGGCGTAGAGCCCGATGGTACCCGTAATGCTGGACCAGTTCAGGTTGACCTTGAACGGCCCGGCGGGGGAGCCCACTGCATACTGGAGGCCGAGGCCCCAGAAGCCGAGGTTGTCGGTGCCGCCGAAGAAGGATGGGATGTCCTCGGATGTGTTGCCGGCGCCGGCAAGGAGCGAGACGTAATTGTTCCTGGCAAGGTTGAATCGCACCTCAAGGCTGCCGGTGGCGAGCATGGGCATGGCGGCGGTGGCGTACGGGATGCCGATGAAGGGAATCTGCTGGTCGAGGTAACGTCCGCGTACCTGTCCGCCCACGAGGTTGTAGTAGGGCATGGGAATATCGTCGCCGAAGAGCATCCTCACGTCGGCCGAAGGGACGAGGGTCAGGAAGGAGACGGGCGTGACGGCGGTCTTTGCATTCATTGCAATGACCTGGAAGGGGGCCGAACGGTTCCTGAGGCCTCCGGGGTTGAAGCGGCTGCTGCCCTCTGCCTGCCAGCCCACGGTGGGGAAGACGGCATCGTCGAAGGTGTCGAGCGAGAAGTCGGACCACAGCGAGATGTAGTCGTTGGTCTGGGCGCGGGTGTCGTACTGGATGAGGGCGTTGTCGGTGAAGAGGGAACCGAAGATGTAGTAGTCGTTGGATACGCCCGCCCTCGCAGTCCAGGCCCGGCGCCGCTCCCAGGCGAGGTAGGCCTCCTGGCGGAAGTCGAAGATGTTGAGCTGGAACTGGTTGCCCATCACGTTGAACTGGTTGCGGTTGACCAGTTTGAGGGAGGAACCCAGATTGAATGTGGGGCCTTTCCTGGGGCGGAAGCTGTAACGGCCCTCGATGAAGGGGTTGTTTGCGAGCTTGACGGTGGATTCCAGCACGTGGCCGCTCAGGTCGTGGGCGTTGATGCCGAAATGGATCATTACCGCCGAGACTTCCTCGGTGTCCATCCTCAGGCCCAGGCCGAAGTGGTGGACGGGGCCCTGCTGGCAGATTATCCTGAGCCTGTAGGGCTCCTGCGCTCCGGTAAGGCGGTAGGTGACAAGCTCGTAGGCGCCGGTGCCGAGGATTTTGCCGGTTTCGTTTTCGATGGCCTTGCGGGTGACGGTGTCGGAGGGGTGTATCGACAGGAGACCCCGTATGAAGGCGGTGTCCCCGGGAGCGACGCCTTCGAGGTCTATCCCGCATATGCGGAGTGGTTCCGTGTTGACGTCCTTTGCCGGGGGACCCTGGAGCGTTTTCTTCCTGGACCCGGTGAGGCCGCGGACCCGCTTGAGGCCATTGTCGGCCTCGAGGGCGGCACGGGTGCCGCGAAGGAGTATGCTGTCTATGGCTTCGGTATTGAAGCTCAGCATGTTGAATTCGTGGAGGTCGGGCTTGATGCGGACGTCAAGGAGCTCCGGGTGGAGCTGGTAGTCGTCGTTGGAGAAGATGTCGAGACCGCGCCAGAGGAGGTCCATCAGGTTGTTGAGGGAGTAGAAGTCGTGGTTCTCGTCTGAGATGTCGACTCCTATCACTATGTCGGCGCCCATCTTTGAGGCGATGTTGACGGGGAAGGTGTTGAACATGCCGCCGTCGAGAAGGACCATGTCGTCCTTGCGGACGGGGGTGAAGAGGCCCGGGATGGCCATCGTGGATCGCATTGCGGTGGCAAGGTCGCCGCTGTGCCAGACCTTGGCGTTGCCGCTGTTCATGTCGGCGGCCACGCACACGAAGGGTATGGGCAGCGAGAAGAAATCGAGCGAATCGGCGTAGCCTGCCGAGGTGCTGGTGAATATGTTGTATACGTTCTGGCCGTGTACTATGCCCGAAGGGAGGCCCCGGAGGAAGTTGTTCCTGAACTGGTTCTGGTAGGGGGCGAGGGAGCTGGATTCGAGCATGTCGCGCAGGCGGATGTTGCGGTCGGACGAGCCTTTGTGATAGAAGGGGACGGAGAGCACGAAGGACTCCTTGTACTTGAGCTGCGAACGGGCGATGAGGCTGCGGGGGATGTTGTCGCTCAGGGTGAGTTCCCAGTCGATGGAACGGATGATCGAGTCGAGCTGGGTGCCGTCGTAGCCCAGGGCGTACAGGCCGCCCACCAGCCCTCCGATGCTCGTGCCGAGCACCATGTCGACGGGGATGCCGAGCTCCTCGATGCGCTTGATGGCGCCGATGTGGGCGGCACCCTTGGCCCCTCCGCCGCCGAGCACGAGCGCCACCGTGGGGCGGTGCTGGGTGCGGTGAATATTGTCCATCCGGGCCCGGATGTTCCTGACGGCCTGCGTATCGGTGGAGTCCATGCCGAAGCCGGTGAGGCTCATGGACTGCGCTCCGAGCACAAGGGACGCCGTCGCGAGTAGTGCTGCTGCAATGGCCTTTTTCATAATGCTTCTCAAACATAACAATTTTGGAGCACAAATCCAAACCGGTGCGCCCGGAACACTGCATAGCCCCGGGGACAAAAAAAGCGGCCACGGGGGCCGCTTTTTATGGAAAAACCGAAATTTAGTCGTTGAGGGAGAAGCGCTTGAAGGCGACAACCCTGGCTTCTTTGTCCTCGGCGGCGATGGCATCCTTGACGCTGATCTTGTCGTCGCTCATCTGGTACTCCTGCTCCTCGAGGGTCTGCTCCTTGAGGAACTTCTGGACACGGCCGTTTGCGATGTTCTCGATCATGACGGGGTTGAGGCTTGCGGCCTTCTCGGCGCCGACGGTCTTGATGATTTCGCGGGCCTGGGCGGCCTGTTCGGGGGTGATCCAGCCCTTGGCGGTGTTGGAGTCGATGTGATCCTCGCTGTCGACGTGGGCGGGATTGATGCCGACCTTCTTGAGGGCGGCGTCGACGGCCTTCTGGACCATTTCGTCCTTGGTCTTCTGGACTGCGACGGCCTTCTCGTTGTCGAGTACGGACTGAGGGCAGTCTGCAACGCCGATGGAGACGGGGTTCATGGAGGCGACCTGCATCACGACACCCTTGGCGAGAGCCTCGGAGACGGGCTTGTTGAAGCCTACGAGGGCGCCGAGCTTGCCGTTGATCTTGTGGATGTATTCCACTACGAAGGGGGCCTCGACGAGGGCGTAGCCTACCAGGACGTGCTTCTCGCCGGTCTTGCCGGTCTGGGCCTCGACGGCCTCGGCGACGGTGTAGCCGTCTGCCATCTTGCAGGCCTTGAGACCTTCGAGGTCGGCGGGGCAGTTGGCGATGGCCACATCTGCGATGGCCTCTGCGAGGTTCTGGAAGTCGGAGTTGCGGGAAACGAAGTCGGTCTCGCAGCCGAGGCATACCAGGATGCCCTTGCCGCCTGCGATACGGGCCTTGACCGCACCTTCGGAAGTTTCGCGGTCGGCGCGCTTGGCGGCGACCATCTTGCCCTTCTCGCGGATGATGCCGATGGCTTTCTCGAAGTTGCCTTCAGCCTCTTCGAGGGCCTTCTTGCAGTCCATCATGCCGGCGGAAGTCATCTTGCGTAACTTCATTACGTCTGCTGCTGTAATTGCCATAGCTTTATCGTTTTGACGTTAAATGGAACTTATTCTGCCTTTGCGGGCTCTGCCTTGGGCTCTTCGGCGACGGGCTCTGCCTTTGCGGGCTCCTCTGCCTTGGGCTCTTCGGCGACGGGCTCAGCCTTTGCGGGCTCTTCTGCCTTGGGGGCCTCGGGGGCTTCCTCGGCCCTTGCGCCCCTGCGTGAACGGAGCTTGCGGGCTGCGGGCTTCGCGGCCTCGGCGCCTTCCTCTTCTGCGGGGATTTCCTTGTCCTTCTCGAGCTTGCGCTCCTCAAGTCCTTCGGCGATTGCTGCGCAGAGAATGCTGACGATGCATTCGATGGACTTTGCAGAGTCGTCGTTTGCCGGAATCACATAGTCAATGGGTGTAGGGTCGCAACAAGTATCAACCATTGCGAATACCGGAATGTTGAGGCGGTTGGCTTCCTTGACGGCGTTGGCTTCCTTCTGGACGTCGATGACGAACAGTGCCGAAGGGAGGCGGGACATGTCGCGGATGGAGCCGAGGTTCTTCTCGAGTTTTGCCCTCTGGCGGTCGACCTGAAGGCGCTCACGCTTTGCGAGCTTTTCGAAGGTGCCGTCTTCTTTCATTTTGTCGATGGTGCTCATCTTCTTGACGGCTTTGCGGATGGTGGGGAAGTTGGTGAGCATTCCGCCTGCCCAGCGCTCAGTTACCGAAGGCATGCCGACAGCGGTGGCTTTCTCGCTGACGATGTCCTTGGCCTGCTTCTTTGTGGCGACGAAGAGAATCTTGCGGCCGCTCTTGGCGAGCAGCTTCATCTCTTCGGCGGCCTCGTCTATCTTGACGATGGTCTTGTGCAGGTCGATGATGTGGATTCCGTTCTTCTGGTCGAAGATGTACGGAGCCATCTTGGGGTTCCACCTCCGGGCCATGTGGCCGAAGTGGGCGCCTGCATCAAGCAGTTCTTGGAAATTGGTACGTGACATTGTTTTCTGTTTTGTTTTTTAACCTGTGCCTCGTTGCGAGGCCTCTTTTCATCAAGGCGGAGTAGCGGGGGAACCGGTCTCCGGCCTTTTCCGCAGGGCGGCAACATCTTGGATTGCAGATGTTTGGCAACCGCCTCTGTGCTGTAAAATACTGTAGCCGATTAACGCTTGCTGAACTGGAAGCGGCGGCGTGCTCCGGGCTGACCGGGCTTCTTGCGCTCGACCTCGCGGGCGTCGCGGGTGAGGAAGCCGGCGGCTTTGAGAGCGGGACGGTATGCTTCCTTGTCAACCTCACAAAGGGCGCGGGAGATGCCCAGGCGGATAGCCTCGGCCTGACCTTTGGTACCGCCGCCGTTGATCGTGACTTTTACGTCAAACTGACCTGCGGTGGAAGTGACCTCGAAAGGCTGGTTCACGATGTAACGAAGGGTCTCTGCGGGAAAATAGTTCTCGAGGGTGCGGTCGTTGACGGTGATGTTGCCTTTGCCGGCAGTGAGATAAACGCGAGCCACAGCTGCTTTACGTCTTCCAAGGGCGTGTGTCTGTTCCATTTGCTCTGTTTAAATTTCGTTCAACTTGATTTCTCTGGGGTTCTGTGCCTGGTGCGGATGCTCGGGGCCGGCGTAGACGTGCAGGTTGCCGAGGATCTTGGAGCCAAGACGGTTTTTGGGGAGCATACCCCTGACTGCTCTGCGTACGAGTTCGGCCGGCCTCTTTTCGAGGATCTCCTTGGGGGTGGTGAAACGCTGTCCGCCGGGATATCCGGTGTAACGCGTGTACACGCGGTCTGTCATCTTCTTGCCGCCCAGGGCCACCTTTTCCGCGTTGACTACGATGACGTTGTCGCCGCAATCGACATTGGGGGTGAAGCCGGGCTTGTTCTTGCCGCGGAGGACAAGAGCCACGCGGGATGCCAGACGACCAAGTGCGAGATCCGTCGCGTCAATGACGACCCACTCTTTGTTGACAGTAGCCTTGTTGAGGGAGACTGTCTTGTAGCTTTGTGTGTCCATTGTCTTGATCTTTAATGGTTAATAATAATTGTTGCGATCCCTCTGTTTTAAGGGGGTGCAAAGGTAGAAAAAATTTCTCAAATATCAAAGATTAGCTTGTTATTTCAAATTTTTGGCATATCTTTGCAGTCCGTTTCAGGGAAACCGAAGCGCGGCCCTTCCGGGCTCGCCGCTCCCCGGATTCCGGTCACGGCGGGGTAGCTCAGCTGGTTAGAGCGTCGGATTCATAATCCGGAGGTCGTGGGATCATGCCCCACCCCCGCTACGAATGGGCTGGCCAAAAAGAATTTTTGGCCAGCCCATTTTTCTTTGGGCTCTCTTAACCCCCGCCAGCTTCCGCTGGCGACCCCTGTCAGGGGTATTTCGGCCTCCGGCCGCTCGCCCGAGGCGAGTTTTTACTTCTCTTCGAACGAACGACAGTGCCTGTCAGTCACCGGCTCTCTTAACCCCCGCCAGCTGCCGCTGGCGACCCCTGTCAGGGCAGGGTGTTCCTACCCCTACATATGCGTGCAGGGGTAAGAGCGAAAACGGGCCAAAATGCTCTTACCCCTACAGACTCGTGCAGGGGTAAGAACAGGGGTAAGTCTCCTGGCCCGGTCATCCCGCTCAGCCGGGGTGCAAAACGGGGCTGATTTGCACCCCGACTTGCGGGTCAGAAGCCCTGGTCGACGGGCCAGACGAAAGCGCGGAGGCCGAGGTCTGGCGAGGCCTCGTCCTTGGCCTTGAGGGCGGCGAGGATGGAATCGACCTTGCTGTCGGGGGTGAAGGTAAGGATGGCGTGGTTCTGCTCGGGCCATGCGTGGCTGCCCTGGTGGGGGATGCCGTTGAAGCTGCCCTTGCCCTGGATGCCGGTCCAGCGGGTGTAGCCGCGCTGGCGGTTTTCTTCGAGGACCTGGGTGATTTCTTCGCCGTAGGCCTGGTTGTAGCTTATGAAGATGGCTTTCATCGGGCTGCGAGTTTTTTCTTGCGGCGCTTTTCTCTGCTCATGCTGAGTGAACAGTACACGGTAGGGATAAGCACCAGGGTTACCAGAGTGGATATCGAAAGGCCCCAGCACACGGTGACGCCGAGGGCGCGCCACATCTCGGAGCCTTCGCCGGTTCCGATGGCCATGGGCAGCATGCCGAGGACGGTGGTGAGGGTGGTCATGAGGATGGGGCGCAGGCGGCTGCGGGCCGCGGTCACGGATGCGTCGCGCACGTTCATGCCCCTTTCGCGCAGAAGGATGGTGTAGTCGATGAGCACGATGCCGTTCTTGACCACGATGCCCAGCAGGATTATGATGCCTACGAGGGACATCATGCCGAGGTTGACCCCGCTCACGCTGAATCCTATCAGCACGCCCACGATGGCGAAAGGCACGCTGAACATGATGACGAACGGGCTCATGAACGACTCGAACTGCGATGCCATGACCATGTAGACCAGAAGTATTATGAGGACGATGAGGACGAACAGGTCGCGGAACATGTCCTGCTGTTCCTCATAGTCGCCGGCTATCTGTATCGCGAGCTCGGCGGGAACATCCGTGGCGTCTATGCAGCGCCGGGCCGCTTCGACCGCATCCGACAGGGCGGCGCCGCTGGCCACGATGCCGTTGATGGTGATGAGCCTCTCGCGGTCCTTGCGCTCGATGGTGGGAGGCACCAGGGTCTCGACTATGCTGCCGAGCTCCTTCATTCGTATCGTCTGCCCCTGCGCACCCGTGACGGTGATGTTCTCCATGTCCTCGATGCTCGTACGGAACTCGGGGGCGTAGCGCACGCGGATGTAGTATTCTTCGCCGTCCTCACGGTAGTAGGACGCTACCGTACCGCTCATTGCGGCGCTGAATGCGGAGCCGGCGGTGGTGGAGTTGAGCCCGTTGAGCGCGAGCTTGGTGCGGTCGAAGTCCATCTGGTACTCGGGCGTGTACTCGTCGCGGCTGAGAGTGACCTGCGCGAAGGCGGGATCCTGCAGCATCCTGGCCTGCAGCTCGTGGGCGATGCGGTCGGTGGTCTCGAAGCTGTAGCCGTACACCTCGACCTGGATGCGCGAGGCGCCGCCCATTCCGCCGCCGCCCTCGGTGACCATGGCGCGGTGGATTTCGGGATAGCGGGCGGTAATGCCGCGCACCACGTCCGCAATCTCGGCGCTCGTGCGCTTGCGGGTGCTGGACGTGCCGATGTTGACGTTGAGCGAAATGAGGTGCGTGCCGTTGCTCCGCATGTTGCCGAGGGTGTTGTCGGAGTCGGGCTGACCGAAGGTGAAGTTGATTCGCTGAGCCTCGGGCACCTCGGCCTTGATGTCGTCATAGAGACGGAAGGCGAAGTCGCGCGTGACGTCCTGCGCCGTGCCCATAGGGAGCTCGATGGTGGCGGAGATGCGGTCGGAGTCGCTGTGGGGGAAGAATTCGGTCTTGATGCCGGGGGCCAGCAGGACTACGACGGCCACGAACACCACCCCGAAGCCGATGATCACCGGCGCCCTGCGCTTGGTGGCCCAGCGTATGATGTGGGCGTAGACGCGGGAAATCCAGTCGATGAAGCGGTTGACTGGCCCGAAGACGGCATTGTAGAACTTTCCGTGCTTGACGCCGGGCTTGAGGAGGCGCGAGCAGAGCATGGGGACGAGGGTGAGGGCGGCGGTGGTCGAGACCGTCATGATGATGCTCACTATCCATCCCAGCTGCCGGAACATGATTCCCGCCATGCCATTGATCATGGTGAGGGGCAGGAACACGCAGAGCATGGTGAGCGTGGAGGCGATGACGGAGATTGCCACCTCGGAGGTGCCGTGCACCGCAGCCTCCTTGGGCCTTTCGCCACGGGAGATGTGGGTGGAGACGTTCTCGAGCACGACGATGGCGTCGTCCACCACCATGCCTATGGCTATCGCCAGCGCCGACATCGATATGATGTTGAGAGTGTTGCCGGTGGCCACAAGGTACACCAGCGACGCCAGCAGGGCGATAGGGATGCTCAGGACGATGATGAGCGTGGAACTGAAGTTGCCCAGGAACAGGAACACCACCAGCATGACCACGAGGAACGTGATGATGATGGTCTCGAACAGGGTGCGGATGGTGTTGATGATTTCGGTGGAGCCGTCGACGAGGACGGTAATCTCGACGTCGGAGGGGAGGTTGGGCTTGATCTTCTCGAGCTGCTTCTTGACGCCGCGAACCACGTTGACGGTATTGGCTCCCGACTGCTTCTGGATGACGATGCGGGCGGAGCGCATGCCGTTGGTGTACGACTCCTGCTCGCGCTCCTGGTTGCCGTCGCGCACGGTGGCGACGTCACGCAGGTAGACTGTCCTGCCGCCGACGCTGCCGAGTACGATGTCGAGCAGCTCGGAGGGGTCGCTGAATTCCTTCTGGACGCGGAGCGTATAGGTGCTCGAACCGATGTCGATGTTGCCCGAAGGGAGGTTGCGGTTCTCGCTTGCTATGACGGAAGCGATGCCGGCGATCGTGAGGTTGTAGGCCTGAAGGCGGTTGGGGTCGCAGTAGACCTGGATCTCGCGGGTCGGGGCGCCGTCGACGCTCACCGTGCCCACACCCGGGACACGCGCGAGCGGTGTGGCGACGCGGTCGTCAAGTATCTTGTCAAGCCCGTCGATGCTCTCCTTCGCCGTGGCGGTGAGCAACATGATGGGCATGTCGTCTGCGCTGAACTTGAAAATGACAGGAACCGTGGCCCCGTCGGGCAGGGCCGAATTGACCATGTCGAGCTTGTCGCGGACGTTGTTGGTGGCTTCCTCGATGTCGGTCCCGTATTCGAAGGTGAGAGTGAGGAGGGAGACGTTTTCGCGGGAGCGGGAGTTGAGCTCCTTGAGGTTCTCGACGCCGTTGAGCGAGTTTTCGAGGACTTTGGTGAGGTTGGTCTCTATGTCGGCGGCATTGGCGCCCGGGTAGGAGGACATCACCATGATGGTGTTGGAGTCGAACTCCGGGAACTGGGCGATGCTCAGGCGCGTCAGCGAATAGAGGCCGAATATCATGAAGGCGATGAACACCAGCGAGGTGGTCACCGGATGGTCGACGGCACTGCGGTAGATGCTCATACCTTACTGGACAATTTGGACCGGCACTCCCGCCTTGAGCGAGGAGTTGCCCTTGTAAACCACGCGTTCGCCCTCTTCGAGGCCGGAGAGGATTTCGTACTTGCCGTCGAAGTGGCGCCCGAGAGTGACGACGCGCATCTCGGAGACGCCCTCGCCGTTGATGACGAAGACCGTCCTGGTGCCGGCGCCCTGCATCTTGAGGATGGCGGAATCGGGCACGGTGACGGAGCGGTTGTCGCCGAAGTTGACGTCGGCCCGGACGTACATTCCGGGGCGGAGCTCACGCTTGTTGTTGGGGACGAGGACCTCGACGTTGAAGGTGTGCGTTGAGGCGTCCATGGTGGGATAGAGACGGCTTACCGAGCCTTCGAAGGTCTTGCCGGGAAGGGCGTCGGCGGTCAGGGAAACCTTGTCGCCTTTCTTGACCCGGGTGTAGTCGGTCTCGGAGATGGGGACGAGAATCTTGACGGGGCTTATCTGCTGGACGGTGTAGATGGGCTGCGCCATGGCGTACATGTCGCCGCGGTCGTAGTTGCGGGCGGTGACGACGCCGTTCACCGGGCTGCGGAGGATGGTGTTGTCGAGCAGGTTCTGCCAGGTGCTGCGGCTCACCTTGCAGGCAAGTTCGAGCTGGTCGAAATCGGCCTGGGAGATACCTCCCTGGGCAAGCAGGGCGCGGACGCGTTCGAGCTCGGTCTCGTTGTTGCGGAGCTGGAGTTCGGCCTGGTCGAGCTGGACGCGGTCCATCTCGACGAGGATCTGCCCCTTGGCTACGAAGTCGCCCACTTCGGCCTTGAGCTGCTGGATGCGGCCGCCGCTCTGGGGGGCTATGTTGTTGACGGCGTAGGCCTGCACCGTGCTGGAACAGAGGGTGCTCTGGGGCACGCTCTCGTAGGCGGTGGTGACAACCTGTACGGAGGGCAGGACTGTGGCAGCGGCATCGGATGCCTGGGTGCCCTGTGTCGTCGTGGTGGAGGAGGCGCATCCGGCAAGCAGGAGGACGGACGCGAGGAGGATAGGTTTATTCATTGTCTATTCTGATTTTTCGGGGAGGAAATCGGCGCCGAGGGTGCCTTCGAGGTCGGCCTTGGCGCTGACGTAGTTGAACACCGCCTGGCACACGCCCATGCGCGACTGGGTGAGGGCGAGCTGGGCGTCGTTGAGGTCTGTGAGGGTGCTGCGGCCTACGTCGTACGACTGGCGGGCGATGTCGTAGGCCTTGCCGGCAGTCTCTACGGCGCTGGCTGCGGATGCGTAGCTCTTGACCGCGGTGCCCATGGTGCCCAGGCAGCTGCGTATGGCTATCTGGAGCTGGCGTTCGGTGTTGGCGCGCTGGATGTCGAGCTCGGCTGCCTGCACGCGCGACTGCTTCACGGCGTTGTACCTTCTGCCGCCGGCGAATATGGGGATGCTGAGGCTGAGGCCCACGTATGAATAGGGTGACCAGCGGTACTCGCTGAACTTGAAGTCGTTGGTCATCGCGTTGATGCTGTAGGAGAAGGCGAGGGCGAGCGACGGAAGGTTGGCGTACTGCTGCATCCTGACTGTCCTGGAGAGCTCGCGGGCCTGGAGTTCGAGCTGACGGAGGGTGGAGTTGCCGGAAAGGTCGTCGGAGGCGGGGAGCGACGCCTCAAGCTCGGGGGTGTAGTCGGCGATGGTGCCCGCCACGTCGAATTCGGTGTCGAGGTCGACTCCCATGACGGCCTTGAGCTGCCAGAGGCCGAGGTCGACGGCGTTGGCGGAGTCGTACATGTTGGGGACGGCGTTGGCGACGGCGGTCTTGGCGCGGGTGAGGTCGAGCTCCGAGGCCCTCTGGGCGTTGTACTTCTTCCGGGTGAGTTCGAGGTTCTCGACGGCGTTGTCGTAGACGGACTTGTAGACCTCGTGGGCCTCCTTGGCGAGCAGCACCGTGTAGTAGGCCTTCTTGACCTGGGTGACGGTCTCGAGGCGCGAGGCGCGGGCCTTTTCGACGGCGAGCTCCACGTCGAGGCCGCTTATCTTTATGCTCTCCCAGAGCTGGGCGTTGACGAGGGGCATGGTTGCGCTGACACCGGCGGACCAGGTGTTCCAGCGGCCTACCTCGAAGCCGTCGCGGGTGGCTCCGCCGCTCTCCTCGCCTCCGAGCGCCGACGACGCTCCGCCGCCGAAGTCGAAGTCCATGTACATTACCTGTTTCTTGATGGTGCGCTGATAGGCGCCGGAGCCGTCGACCTGGGGGAAGAGCGATGCGTAGGAGCCCTTGCGGGCGTAACCTGTACGCTCCACTTCAAGGTCTGCCACCTTGACGGAAACATTTTCGCTGAGGGCTATCCGGATGGCCTCGTCGAGGCTGATGGAAGCGGGAACCTCCTGCGCCGGTGCCAAAAGTGGCAGCAGGAGCGCCGCAAAGAGAGTGAGCACTGTCTTTTTCATATCGCGCGCGGGTTTGCTGCAAAATATATGCCCATACACCGCCGCCTGCCATTCGAGCAAGGCCTATGACGCCAACAGGCCGTTTTTTGTGTACGGGCCCGGTCAAAACTGCTCCTCTACTCGCAGAGCATTTCCATGGAGGTGTACTGGGGCACGAGGCCGAGGGCCTCGTAGAAGGCGCGGGCCCCGGGATTGCAGGCCCATACATGGAGAGTGATGTTGTGGCAGCCCTGCCCGCGGGCGAAGGCCTTTACGTGCCCGAAAAGGGCGGATCCGACATGCCGGCCACGGGCTTCCCGGTCGACGCAGATATCGTCTATGTACAGGGTCCTGTGGGGCCGGAGGCTCCCGCTCCCATTCTCCTGGATGGCGCAGAAGGCATATCCTATGACGGCCCCTTCCTTCTCGTATACGAAGACCGGGGTCAGCGGGTCGGCGAAAATGCCGAGCAGTTCGCTGTCGGTGTATTTTTTGCCCGTGGCGTTGAAGAGGTCGGGACGGCCTTCGTGATGCACTGCCAGCACCTGCTGCAGGAGATCGTTCACGGCCCCGAGATCGCCGGGACCGGCTTTTCTGATGATGTAATCCATGTCGAAGGCAAATATACCGATTTTTCCCGGACATGCGCCTAACATTTGGAGCGCGGCATTTCATAATATGCACAATTTTATTAACTTTGCCTGCGTAATCCCTGGGGCGGGCACCCGCCCTGCAATTCCAGGGTCATCATATATTCATGGAAAAAGTTATCACATCCGGCAATTTTCAGGAGTTTCTCTCAGCCCCCGGGCTTCTGGTCATAGATTTCTGGGCGGTTTGGTGCGGCCCCTGCCGCATCCTGTCCCCCGTGGTCGATGAGCTGGCCGCCGAATACGAAGGCCGCGCCACCGTCGCCAAGTGCAACGTCGACGACTGCGCCGACATAGCCGCCCATTTCGGCATCCGCAACATCCCCACCCTGGTCTTTGTCAAGAACGGCGAAGTAGTCGACCGCACCGTCGGCGTCGTCTCCAAGTCAGACCTCAAGGCCCGCATAGAAGCAAATCTATGACGGCCCTGTTCTATTGCTCCGCAAACGAGACAATAGACCCGCAATACAATGAAGCCGCCCGCCGCGCTGTGCGTGCGGCTGCTCTCCGCGGTTATTCTGTCGTTTCTGGCGGCACCGTCAAGGGCACCATGCGCGTGGTGTCCGAGGAAGCCCTTGCCTGCGGCGCCTTCACAAAGGGCGTCCTGCCCCGTTTCATGGCCCCCGTAGTCTATCCCGGCCTTTCCTCCACCGTCTGGACCGACACCATGTCGGAGCGCAAGCAGCTCATGCGCGAGGGCGCCGACATAGTCATCGCCCTTCCCGGCGGCATCGGCACCATGGACGAGCTCTTCGAGACGCTCGTCCTGGTCAAGCTCGGCCGCTACGCGGGCCGCGTCGCCGCCCTCAACATCAACGGCTTCTACGACCCCCTTGCCTCCCTCCTCGACCATTTCGTCTCCGAGGGCATGCTCGAGCCCCGCGACCGCAGCATCCTCCTGATGCCCCGCACCACAGAAGAACTGGAAGCCCTGCTATGATTTCCCGCCAGGAGGTAATAGAACTGCTCGGAAGCGACTGGACCACCCTCCAGGAGCGCATCCGCGGCGCCCTTGCCTCCGACATCAGGCTCCTGGACGACATCAACGGCTCCATCCTCTCCACAACCGGCAAGCAGCTGCGCCCCATGCTCGGGCTGCTCGTCGCAGGCGCCCTTGGCACCGTCAACTCCGACAGCATCAGCTATGCCGCCGCCGGCGAGCTGCTCCACAACGCCACTCTCCTTCACGACGACGTAGTCGACCAGAGCGCCACCCGCCGCGGCAAACCCACCGTTTCGGCGCTCATGGGCCCCGGCACCGCGGTGCTCGCAGGCGACTTCTGGCTTTCGAGGACCGTGGGCACCATCGTCGGCACCACGCATCAGGACCAGGTCATCCCCTTCTTCGCAAAAACCCTGTCCGATCTCTCGGAAGGCGAACTTCTCCAAATGGAAAAGTCCTCCACGGCCGACACCACCGAAGAAGACTACTGCCGCATCGTCTATTGCAAGACGGCCTCCCTGTTCGAGACCGTATGCCTCGCCGCAGCCGTCTCCGTCGACGCTTCCCCTGAACTGCGCGCCGCCGCGGCCCGTTACGGCGCCGCCACAGGCATGGCCTTCCAGATACGCGACGACATATTCGACTACGGCGACCCCACCCAAATCGGCAAGCCCACCGGCTCCGACCTCCGCGAGCGCAAGATAACCCTTCCGCTCCTCGGCGTCCTCAGGAATTCTCCCGACGAGGCTTTCATCCGCTCCCTCGTCGCCGACATCCCCTCCAATCCCTCCAACGCCGACCGCGTCCGCAGCTTCGTCCTCGACGGCGGCGGCATCGAGTATGCCTCCCTCCGTCTCGACGGCCACATCTCCGAGGCCCTCGAGGCCCTCGAGGCCTTCCCGCCCTCCGAAAGGAAGGACCTCCTTGCCGCCCTCGCCCGTTTCAACGCAGTCAGACAGTCATGAGATTCGCAGACATACAAGGCAATTCCGAGGTGCTCAAGGCCCTCACAGGGATGGTAGACAGCGGCCGCATCCCCCATGCCATCATGTTCAGCGAGCCCGACGGCGGCCCCGCCTGGAGCGTCTGCATGGCCTATCTGCAATACCTTTACTGTCCCAACCGCAGCGGCGGCGATTCCTGCGGCGAGTGCCCCTCATGCAACCGCATCGGCAAGCTCATCCACCCCGACGTCCACTGCATCTTCCCCACCTCGTCCGCCCAGCCGTCGGCCTCCCTCATGCCCCAGTTGCGCACCCTCGTGCAGCAGAATCCCCGCTTCACCGAGGCTGAACTCGGAGCGGCCATAGGCACCGACGCCAAATCCTCCCTCATCCCCGTGGCCGAGGCCCGCGAAGTGCTGTCCCAGCTGTCCCTGAGCGCGCTCGAAGGGGGCTGGCGCTCCGTTATCATCTACCTTCCCGAAAAAATGAACCAGGAGGCCGCCAACCGCCTTCTCAAGGCCATCGAGGAGCCGGAGCCCCTCACGCAGTTCCTCCTGGTCACCCACGCGCCCGAGAAGGTCCTCCAGACCATCGCCTCCCGCTGCCTCCGCCTGCAGCTCGGCGGCGAGGTAAGGGCCCCCGAATTCGACAGCCCCGAGCTGCTCGACGACCTCATGGAGGCCCTCCTGCAGCGCGACCTGCTCTCTTCCCTCGAGGCCGGTGAGCGCATCGCGGCCCTTCCGTCCAGGGAGCATGCCAAGGCCTTCTGCCGCTACGCCTCCGACGCCATGCGCAACCTCTTCCTGATCCAGCAGGGTATACCCCTCCCGCACACGGCTTCCGGCAACGCCCAGGCCTGGGCCCCCCGTGCCAAAAAGACTTTCCCGCGTGCCGCCATCGCCTGCTTCGACAGGGCCTGGCGCCTTGTCGACCGCAACGTCAACGCCAAAATAATCTTCACCGACCTGGTGAACCGACTCAGCAAAATCACCTGATGAACAACGAAACAATACAATACGACTGCTTCCGCGGATGCGCCATCACCCGCGGTCCCGACGGCGATACCGCTTCCTACCGCGCCGGCTGCTGCAAGCTCTCGGACCGCAACATCCTCGGCGGCATCGAGGACGGCACCTGCCCCGACATTTTCGAGGTCCGCTTCAAGAACACCCGCAAAGGCTTCTACATCAACGACTCAGGCCAGAAGCTCGCCATCGGTGACTTCGTGGTCGTAGAGGCTGCCAACGGCTGCGACCTCGGCATCGTCACCCTCGCCGGCCCCATCATCCCCCGGCAGATGGAGTGCAAGGGCGTCAAGCGCGAGGGCACCGAATTCCGCAAGATATACCGCAAGGCCAAGCCCGCCGACATCCAGAAGTGGCAGGAAGCCATCGCCCGCGAGCACGAGACCATGATCAAGGCCCGCAAGATAGCGGCCGAACTGGGCCTGGAAATGAAAATCGGCGACGTCGAGTTCCAGGGTGACGGCACCAAGGCCATCTTCTACTACATCGCCGACGGCCGCGTCGACTTCCGCCAGCTCATCAAGGTCTTTGCCGAAGAGTTCCGCATCCGCGTCGAAATGAAGCAGATAGGCGCCCGCCAGGAAGCCGGTCTCATCGGCGGCCTGGGCGTATGCGGCCGCGAGCTCTGCTGCGCCAACTACATCACCTCCTTCCAGAGCATCTCCACCTCCGCCGCCCGCTGCCAGGACCTTTCCCTCAATCCCCAGAAGCTCGCGGGCCAGTGCGGCAAGCTCAAGTGCTGCCTCAACTACGAGGTCGCAACCTACCTCGACGCCCAGTCCCGCATCCCCCGTGTTCAGGGTCCCCTCGAATTCGAGGATGGCCTGGCCTGGCTCCGCAAGACCGACATTCTCCGCGAGATAATGTACTTCTCGTACGACAAGAACTCCGACGCCGACCTCTATGCCCTCGACGCCGAAGAAGTCCGCGAAATCATCGAGATGAACCGCGCCGGCGAGAAGCCCGAGTCGCTCCGCACCGAGCCCGAACCCGTCATGCCCGAATTCGTCACCGCCGTGGGCGACGACAGCATCTCCCGTTTCGATGCCCCCCGCCGCCGTCGCAAGCGCAACCGCAGCCGCGGCGGCAAGCAGCAGGCCGCTCCCGCCGAAGGCAACAATACAGCCCCACAGCAGGCCGCTTCCGCTCAACATTCCCAGCCCCAGGCCCGGCAGCATCGTTCCAGGCAGGGCCGCCGCCAGAATGGCCGCAGCCAGCGCAACGGCAAAAAGGGCGAGTGATGCCCCGGCACCTGCCATCGACCGCCCTGCTGCTCCTTCTGCTCGCGGCAGCATGCAGCCAGCCGTCATCGAGGGAGTATTTCCAGCGCGCAGACGCCTCGGGCGAATACTCCTTCGACATCTCCATGGCCGACAGCCTCGCAGCATACGACCTCTCCTTCTTCACGTCCATCGACAAGCCCCTTTTCCGCCGCGACACCCTTGTCAGTTTCCCTCTCCAGGTCGTCTGGCGGTCTCCTTCGGGCCGCTATTTCTCAGAGACCGTCCACTATCCCGCACGGCAGTCCCGCTGCCCCTATCGCTCCCACGTCGTTCCCTCCGAGCTGGGCTCCTGGAACATCTCCGTCACCCTTCCCTCCCAGCCCCGCCGCCTGCGCGGCCTGGGGATAATCGTCTCGGGCTCCCAGACAGGCACGCAGCGGTAACAATTGAGTAAAAAAAAGGGCGGCCGGAGACGGCCGCCCTTATTAATAAGAGGGAGGATCACTACAGTTCGCTCAGGGTCTTGGAGAGCTCGTCGTTCTTGGTGACGATGAGGTCCTGGTATTCCTTGAGGCCGGTGCCGGCAGGGATGAGGTGACCGCAGATGACGTTCTCCTTGAGGCCTTCGAGGTGGTCGACGCGGCCGCGGATGGCGGCTTCGCTGAGGACCTTGGTGGTCTCCTGGAAGGAGGCTGCGGACATGAAGCTGTCGGTTTTGAGGGCCGCACGGGTGATGCCCTGAAGCACGAGGCGTGCCGTGGCGGGACGTGCGGGACGCGTGACGAGCAGCTTCTGGCCCTGACGGGCGAGAGACTCGTTCTCGCTCTTGAGCTCACGCATGCCGATGATGTCGCCGGCGAAGTGGCGGGCCGAGGCGCCTGCGTCCTCTACGATGAACTTGCCGTAGATGGCGTCGTTGGCGTCCATGAACTTCCACTTGTCGACCAGTTCTTCCTTGAGGAACTGGGTGTCGCCCGGATCGGTGATTTCGACCTTGCGCATCATCTGGCGGATGATGATCTCGAAGTGCTTGTCGTTGATCTTCACGCCCTGCAGACGGTAGACGGCCTGTACCTCGTTGACGATGTACTCCTGTGCCTTGACGGGACCGAGGATGCTGAGGATGTCGTTGGGAGAGGTTCCGCCGTCGGACAGGGGAGTGCCTGCCTTGACGTAGTCGTTCTCCTGGACGAAGATCTGCTTGGTCTTGGGGACGAGGTAGGTCTTCTCGACGCCGCTGCGGTTGCGTATCGTGATCTCCTGGTTGTTGCGCTTCGACTTGCCCATGATGACCTCGCCGTTGATTTCCGAGAGGATGGCGGGGTTGGACGGGTTGCGGGCTTCGAACAGCTCGGTGACGCGGGGCAGACCGCCCGTGATGTCGCTGGCCTTGCCGATGGCGCGGGGAATCTTGATGATGACGTCACCGACCTTGACGGCACTGCCGTCCTCCGCCATGACGTGAGCCTTGACGGGGAGGTTGTACTGGCGTATGCTGGTGCCGGTGGCATCGACGATGTGGAGAGTCGGGTTCTTGGCCTTGTCCTTGGCTTCGATGATGACCTTGTCGGTGCTCATGGAGAATTCGTCGCCCTTGTCTTTCTCGAAGGTGACGCCTTCTATCATGTTCTCGAAGCGGACGGTACCTGCATTCTCGACGATTGTGATGGCGTTGTAGGGATCCCATTCGCAGATGCGGTCGCCCTTGACGACCTTGTCGCCGTCGTGCTTGAAGATGACGGAGCCATAGGGGATGTCGTACTGGGAATAGGTGATGCCGGTGTTCTCGTCGAGGATGCGGAGCTCGGCCATGCGGCTCACGACGACCTCTTCCTGGGTGCCGTCCTCGGCGGTGCGCATGATGGTGCGGAGTTCCTCGAACTTGAGGAGGCCGTTGTACTTGGACTCGATGAAGGAGTCGGCGACGGCGCCGGAAGCGGTGCCGCCGACGTGGAAGGTACGGAGGGTAAGCTGCGTACCGGGCTCGCCGATGGACTGGGCTGCGATGACGCCGACCACTTCGCCCTTCTCGACCATGCGGCTGGTGGCGAGGTTGCGGCCGTAGCACTTGGCGCAAACGCCCTTGCGGCTCTCGCAGGTGAGGACCGAACGTATCTCGACCTGCTCGATGGGCAGGGAGTCGATGAGATCGGCCTCTTTCTCGCGGATTTCTTCTCCGGCGTGGAGGATGAGCTCTCCGGTGAGGGGATTGAAGATGTCGTGCACGCTGGTGCGGCCGAGTATCCTCTCGCCGAGGGATTCGACGACTTCGTCCTTGTTCTTGATGGCGGTGGCCACAAGTCCGCGGAGGGTGCCGCAGTCTTCCTCGTTGATGATCACGTCGTGGGATACGTCGACAAGACGCCTGGTGAGGTAACCTGCATCGGCGGTCTTGAGGGCGGTGTCGGCAAGACCCTTGCGGGCGCCGTGGGTGGAGATGAAGTATTCGAGCACCGACATGCCCTCCTTGAGGTTGGAGATGATGGGGTTCTCGATGATTTCGGCTCCCGATGCACCGGACTTCTGGGGCTTGGCCATGAGGCCTCGCATGCCGCAGAGCTGCTTGATCTGCTGGGTGGAACCACGGGCTCCGGAATCAAGCATCATGAACACGGGGTTGAAGCCCTGCTGGTCGTTGGAAATCTGCTTGGTGACGATGCCGGTGAGGTTGTTGTCGACGCTGGTCCAGAGGTCGATGACCTTGTTGTAGCGCTCCTGGTTGGTGATGAAGCCCATCTGGAAGTTGTCCCTGATGCCTGCGATGCGGGAGTAGGCGTCGTCGATGAGGGTCTTCTTCTCTTCGGGGACGATGACGTCGCCGAGGTTGAAGGAGATGCCTGCGCGGAACGCCTGGTCGTATCCGAGGTTCTTGATGTCGTCGAGGAACTTGGCGGTGCGGGTGACACCGGTGTTCTTGATGACGAGGGTGATGATCTTGCGGAGGGACTTCTTGCCGAGCACTTCATTGACGAAGGGCACTTCGTCGGGGACGTACTGGTTGACGATGATGCGGCCGGCGGTGGTCTTGACCATCTGGTTGCCCTTGGAAGGGTCGAGCTTGTCGACGGGAATGCGCACCTCGATTTCGGCGTGCATGTCGATGGCCTTCTCGTTGTAGGCTATGATGACTTCCTGGGGGCCGTAGAACTTCTTGCCCTCGCCCTTTGCGCCCGGACGTATCTTGGTGATGTAGTACAGGCCGAGCACCATGTCCTGTGAAGGGACGGTGATAGGGGCTCCGTTGGCGGGGTTGAGGATGTTCTGGCTGCCGAGCATGAGGAGCTGCGCCTCCATGATGGCGGCGTTGCCGAGAGGGAGGTGGACAGCCATCTGGTCACCGTCGAAGTCGGCGTTGAAAGCCGTACATGCGAGAGGGTGCAGCTGGATGGCCTTGCCCTCGATCATGCGGGGCTGGAAAGCCTGGATACCCAGACGGTGCAGGGTGGGAGCGCGGTTGAGGAGCACGGGATGGCCCTTCATGACGTTCTCGAGGATGTCCCAGATGACGGGATCCTTGCGGTCGACTATCTTCTTGGCGCTCTTGACGGTCTTGACTATGCCGCGCTCGATGAGCTTGCGGATGATGAAAGGCTTGTAGAGCTCTGCCGCCATGAACTTGGGAAGGCCGCACTCGTGCATGTTGAGTTCGGGACCCACGACGATGACGGAACGGGCCGAGTAGTCGACCCTCTTGCCGAGGAGGTTCTGGCGGAAGCGTCCCTGCTTGCCCTTGAGGGAGTCGGAAAGGCTCTTGAGGGCCCGGTTGGTTTCGCTCTTGACGGCGCTCGACTTCTTGGAATTGTCGAACAGGCTGTCGACGGCCTCCTGGAGCATGCGCTTCTCGTTGCGGAGAATCACCTCGGGAGCCTTGATTTCGAAGAGCCTCTTGAGGCGGTTGTTGCGGATGATGACGCGGCGGTAGAGGTCGTTGAGGTCGGAGGTGGCGAAGCGGCCGCCGTCGAGGGGGACGAGGGGACGCAGGTCCGGCGGAATGACGGGGATGACCTTCATGATCATCCACTCGGGGCGGTTGACGCCCTTGGACTCCTGGAACCATTTGACCACCTGGAGGCGCTTGAGGATTTCTGCCTTGCGCTGCTGGGAGCTCTCGACAGCCATCCTGGCGCGGAGTTCCTTGCCAAGGGCCTCCACGTCAATCTGCTTGAGAAGGTCGTAGATGCCTTCGGCGCCCATCTTGGCGACGAACTTGTCGGGATCGGAGTCGGGGAGGTTCTCATTGCCCTTGAGGGACTCGCTGCCGAGGATGTAGAGGTACTCGTCCTCGGAGATGAGGTCCATCTTGTTGTAGGCGGTTTCTCCCTTGGCCTCCGAGGGCTGGTACTTGCCGAGGTTGACGATGATGTATTTCTCGTAGTAGATGACCGACTCGAGCTTCTTTGCGGGAAGACCCAGAAGGGCGGAAATCTTGTTGGGGGCCGACTTGAAATACCAGATGTGGGCTACGGGAACGGTGAGGCTGATGTGGCCCATCCTCTCGCGGCGCACTTTCTTCTCCGTGACTTCGACGTTGCAGCGGTCGCAGACGATACCGCGGTAGCGGATGCGCTTGTACTTGCCGCAATAGCACTCATAGTCCTTGGTGGGACCGAAAATCTTCTCGCAGAACAGACCGTCCTTTTCGGGTTTGTAGGTGCGGTAGTTTACGGTCTCGGGCTTGAGGACTTCGCCGCAGGAACGCTCGGTGATGTCTTCGGGCGATGCGAGCGAAATGCTGATAGACTGGAAGTTGCTCTTTACCTTATTGTCCTTGTTGTTGAAACTGGGCATATTCGTATCGCTTACTTGCTTATTGGAGTGTGACTTTGAGACCGAGTCCGCGGAGCTCGTGCAGCAGCACGTTCAGGGATTCGGGAATGCCTGCCGGCGGCATGGGATCGCCCTTCACGATGGCCTCGTAGGTCTTGGCGCGTCCGGTGACGTCGTCGGACTTGACGGTGAGGATTTCCTGGAGGGTGTTGGCTGCGCCGAACGCTTCGAGCGCCCAGACTTCCATTTCTCCGAACCTCTGGCCGCCGAACTGTGCCTTGCCGCCGAGAGGCTGCTGGGTGATGAGGGAGTAAGGACCTATGGAGCGGGCGTGCATCTTGTCGTCGACCATGTGGCCGAGCTTGATCATGTAGATGACGCCGACGGTGGCGGGCTGGTCGAAGTAGTCGCCGGTACCGCCGTCACGCAGCCGGGTGCGTCCGAAGCGGGGTACGCCGGCCTTGTCGGTGTAGGAGCAGATCTCTTCTATGCTTGCGCCGTCGAAAATCGGGGTGCTGAACTTGAGCCCGAGCTCCGAGCCTGCCCAACCGAGCACGGTCTCGTAAATCTGGCCGAGGTTCATTCGGGAAGGAACGCCCAGAGGATTGAGGACGATGTCGACCGGGGTGCCGTCGTCGAGGAAAGGCATGTCCTCGCGGCGCACTATCTTGGCCACGATGCCCTTGTTGCCGTGACGGCCTGCCATCTTGTCACCTACGGTGATCTTGCGCTTCTTGGCGATGTAGACCTTTGCGAGCTGCATGACGCCGTTGGGGAGCTCGTCACCGACTTTCATCTTGTCGATTTCGCGCTTGAAGGCGGCTGCCTCGGTCTTGTAGGTGATGCAGTAGTTGTTGATGAGGTCGCGGATCATGGCATTGACGTCCTTGTCGGAGGTCCACTTGGCGGAGGCGATGTTCTGGTAGTCGATGCTGCGGAGCACGTCGGCCGTGAACTTCTTGTCCTTGGGGACGATTTCGACGTTGTAGAGGTCGGAGATGCCGGCGCTCTTGCGGTTCTTGGTGAGGACTGCAAGGCGGCTGATGAGGTCCTCGCGGAGCTTTTCGGCCTTGGCGTCGAATTCCTGCTGACGGAGCTCGATGCGGGCTTTCTGGTCGGTCTTGGCGGAGCCGCGGCGGCCGCTTTCCTTGGCGAGCTTGGTGTAGAGGGCTGTTGCCACTACGGTGCCGCTCAGGGACGGGTTGGCCTTGAGGGAGGCGTCCTTGACGTCGCCTGCCTTGTCGCCGAAGATGGCTTTGAGGAGCTTCTCTTCGGGGGACGGGTCGCTTTCGCCCTTGGGGGTGATCTTGCCGATCATGATGTCGCCGGGCTCGACGTGTGCGCCTATGCGGATGATACCGTTCTTGTTGAGGTCCTTGGTGGCGTCTTCGCTGACGTTGGGGATGTCGTAGGTGAGCTCTTCCATGCCGCGCTTGGTGTCGCGCACCTCGGTGAGGTACTCGTCGACGTGGATGGAGGTGAGGATGTCCCATTTGACCATCTCCTCGCTCAGGACTATGGCGTCCTCGTAGTTGTAACCTTTCCAGGGCATGAAGGCGACCTTGAGGTTGCGGCCGAGGGCGAGTTCGCCGCCCTGGGTGGCGTAACCTTCGGTGAGGACCTGTCCGGCCTCGACCTTGTCGCCCTTGCGGACGATGGGCTTGAGGTTGATGGTGGTACTCTGGTTGGTGCGCCTGTAGCAGGGGAGGTTGTAGACGACCTCCTCGGGGCTGAAGCTCACGAACTTCTCATCGTCGGTGCGGTCGTACCTGATGCGGATCTGGTCGGCGTCGGCGTAGGTGACGACGCCCTTGCGGTCGGCGATGAACTGGGTGCGGGAGTCGATGCAGACGCGCTCCTCCAGGCCGGTGCCCACGATGGGGGCCTCGGGCGAGAGGAGAGGGACTGCCTGCCTCATCATGTTGGCTCCCATGAGGGCGCGGTGGGCGTCATCATGCTCGAGGAACGGGATGAGGGAAGCTGCGACCGAGGCCATCTGGTTGGGGGCCACGTCCATGTAGTCGACTTCTTCCTTGGTGACAACGGGGAAGTCGGCCTCCTTGCGGCACTGCAGGCGGTCTTCGAGGATGTTGCCGTCGTCGTCCATGCGGACGTTGGCAAGGGAGACGAGCTTGCGTTCCTCTTCTTCGGCGCTCATGTAGTGGGTACCTTCGGGCGAGAGGTCGACCTTGCCGTCGTGGACGTCGCGGTACGGGGTCTCGATGAAGCCGAGGGCGTCGATGCGGGCGTAGACGCACAGGGACGAGATGAGGCCGATGTTGGGGCCTTCCGGAGACTCGATAGGGCAGAGGCGGCCGTAGTGGGTGTAGTGCACGTCGCGCACTTCGAAGCCTGCGCGGTCGCGGCTGAGGCCTCCGGGGCCCAGTGCGCTCAGACGCCTTTTGTGGGTGATCTCGGCGAGCGGGTTGGTCTGGTCCATGAACTGGCTCAGCTGGCTGGTGCCGAAGAAGGAGTTGATGACGCCCGAGAGGGTCTTTGCGTTGATGAGGTCGATGGGGTTGAACTGCTCGCTGTCGCGGACGTTCATCCTCTCTCGTATGGTGCGGGCCATGCGGCTCAGGCCGACGCTGAACTGGTTGGCGAGCTGCTCGCCGACGGAACGGACGCGCCTGTTGGACAGGTGGTCGATGTCGTCGACGGTGGCGTTGCCGTTGATGAGCTGGATGAGATACTTGATGATCTCGATTATGTCGGTGTTGGTGAGGACCTTGACATCGGGGGCGATGTTCATGGAGAGCTTGCGGTTGAGGCGGTAGCGGCCCACGCTGCCCAGGTCGTAGCGCTTCTCGGAGAAGAAGAGCTTGTCGATGACGTCGCGTGCCGTGCTCTCGTCGGGAGCTTCGGAGTTGCGGAGCTGCTTGTAGATGTAGTTGACAGCTTCGAGCTCGGTGTTGGTGGGGTCCTTCTGGAGGGTGTTGAATATGATGGCGTGTTCCTTGGCGCTGGCGTCGTCCTTCTGGAGGAGGATGGTCTTGCTTTCCGTGTCGAGGATGGCGGCGATGGTGTTGTCGTCGAGTATCTCGTCGCGGTTCACGATGGCCATGGTGCGCTCGATGGGGATGATTTCGCCGGTGTCCTCGTCCTGGAAGTCTTCGGTCCAGGTCTTGAGGACCTTTGCCGCGAGCTTGCGGCCCTTGTTGGCCTCGAGGGTTTCGCGGTCGGTGGCGACTTCTTCCGCAAGGTCGAAGATGTCGATTATGTCTTTGTCGGAGTTGTAACCGATGGCCCTGAGGAGGGTCGTGACGGGCAACTTCTTCTTGCGGTCGATGTAGGCGTACATCACGTTGTTGATGTCGGTGGCGAATTCTATCCAGGAGCCCTTGAAGGGGATGATCCTGGCCGAGAAGAGCCTTGTGCCGTTGGCGTGCATGCTCTGGTCGAAGAAAACGCCGGGGGAACGGTGCAACTGGGATACTACGATGCGCTCCGAACCGTTGATGACGAAGGTGCCGCCCGGAGTCATGTAGGGGATGTCGCCCAGATATACGTCCTGGACTCTCGTGTCAAAGTCCTCGTGTTCGGGGTCGGTGCATGAGAGCCTGAGTTTTGCCTTGAGGGGGACGTTGTAGGTGAGGCCCCTCTCCAGACATTCCTGGATGGAATATTTGGGAGGATCGACAAAATAGTCGATGAATTCCAGCTTGTAGTTGTTGCGGGTGTCTTCTATGGGGAAGATTTCCTGAAAAACCTGAAAGAGACCCTCGTTCCGGCGGTTTTCCGGAGTGGTCTCAAGCTGGAAGAAATCCCTGAACGACTTGAGCTGGACTTCCAGGAGGTCGGGGTATTCAAGGATTTTCGAAGTTGCGAAGTTGATACGTTTTTCGGTTGTCTTCTTTGACATAAAACTGCTGGGTTAGGAGAAAAATTTCAAAAGATTTTTAGACGGAAAAAAGGTTTAGAGCCAATAATGACGGCTCTAAACCTGTTTTTCCCCAATCAGCAGGGAAGAGGCGGATTTATTTAATCTCAACCTCTGCACCGGCGTCCTCAAGGGCTGCCTTGAGAGCCTCGGCCTCTGCCTTGGAAATTTTCTCCTTGACCGTCGCGGGGGCGCCGTCAACAAGATCCTTGGCTTCCTTCAGACCAAGTCCGAGCTCGGTCTTGACAACCTTGATCACATTGAGCTTTGCCTGACCAGCGGAGGTGAGGACGACATCGAATTCGGTCTGCTCGGCCTCGGCGGCTGCGCCTGCACCGGCGCCGTCTGCAGCGACTACAACAGCTGCTGCTGCGGGCTCGATACCATACTCATCCTTGAGGACCTTAGCAAGTTCCTGAACGTCTTTTACAGAGAGGTTTACCAACTCTTCTGCAAGGGCTTTTACATCTGCCATAATTGTTTATATTTTAAATAGTTAATATTTTTGCTTATTCTGCTGCAGGCTCTGCTGCTGCGGGGGCCTCGGCTGCGGGCTCCTCTGCGGGCTCCTCTGCGGGCTCCTCTGCGGGAGCGGGCTTGGCGCTGCCGACCTTCTCGTCGTCGGCCTTGCCTTCGGAGGCGTTCTCCAGGGCGGAGACGACCCTCTGGACAGGGGACTGGAGGAGAGCGATGATATCGCCGATGAGTTCTTCCTTGGTCTTGATGCCTGCAAGGGCGTCGAGTTTGTCTTCACCGATGAAGACGCACTCCTGCACGTATGCACCCTTTACGACGGGCTTCTGGAAACCTTCCCTCTGGAGCTTCTTGATGAGCTTGCCGGGGGCGGCGGGAACCTCGGTGTACATGATGGCGGTGTTGCCGACGAGGGTCTCCTGAAGAGACTGCATGTCCTCGTTGTCGATGCCTTTGAGTACGTGGGCGAACAGGGTGTTCTTGACTACGGAGAGCTCGATGCCGGCCTCGAAGCAGGCGCGGCGGAGTTTGCTTGTCTGTCCAGCATTCAGGCCGGCTATGTCGGTGACATAGAAGTTGGGATACTTCTTGAGCTGAGCTGAGATGCTTTCAATAATCTGACCTTTGAGTTCTTTTTTCATAATATTGAATTTTTACTCAGCACCGTTGAGGAATGCCTTGAGATCTACTTTGATACCGGGGCTCATGGTGGAGCACAGGGCTGCGCTCTTCATGTAAGTGCCCTTGAGTGCCTGGGGCTTAAGCTTGGAGATGGCGTTCAGGACCTCGGCAGCGTTCTCGTAGAGCTGCTGGGCGGTGAAGGACACCTTGCCTATGCCGGTGTGGATGATACCGGTCTTGTCCACTTTGAAATCGATCTTGCCGCCCTTGACTTCCTTGACGGCGTTGCCGATTTCCATGGTGACGGTGCCGGTCTTGGGGTTGGGCATGAGGCCGCGGGGACCCAGGATCTTTCCGAGGGCGCCGACCTTTGCCATGACCGAAGGGGTGCAGACGATGACGTCGACGTCGGTCCAGCCTCCCTTGATCTTCTCGATGTAGTCGTCGAGACCGACGAAGTCGGCGCCGGCGGCCTGGGCCTCGGCCTCCTTGTCGGGAGTGCAGAGAGCAAGGACGCGGACTACCTTGCCGGTTCCGTGGGGAAGGGTGACGACGCCACGGATCATCTGGTTGGCCTTGCGGGGATCAACGCCCAGGTTGGCCGACAGCTCTACGGTGGAGTCGAACTTGGTATATGAAATTTCCTTTACAAGCGCGCACGCCTCGCTGAGGGAATATACCTTGGTGTGGTCGAACTTGGCCTCAGCGGCTTTCTGGTTCTTTGTCAATTTACTCATAACGCACGTGTATTAAAGGTTGGTGGGGAATTCGCCGGTGACGGTGATACCCATGCTTCTTGCCGTGCCGGCAACCATCTTCATCGCACTTTCGATGGTGAAGCAGTTGAGGTCGGGCATTTTGCCTTCGGCAATGGTCTTGACCTGGTCCCAGGTGACGGAAGCGACCTTCTTGCGGTTGGGCTCTCCGGAGGCAGTGGTGATTTTGGCTGCTTCCTTGAGGGAGACCGCTACGGGCGGCTGTTTGACCTCGAAGGTGTAGGACTTGTCGGAGTAGACGGTGATGACGACAGGGAGGATCTTGCCTGCCTGTGCCTGCGTGGCTGCGTTGAAAGCCTTGCAGAAGTCCATGATGTTGAGGCCTTTGGAACCGAGTGCCGGTCCTACCGGAGGCGCAGGATTTGCAGCTCCGCCTTTGATCTGGAGCTTAATGAATCCGGTAACTTCTTTTGCCATAATGGATTGCTATTCTTTTGTTACTTGTGTAAAATTGAGCTCGAGTTGAGTCTTCCTGCCAAAGATGACGACTATCACTTTGAGTTTGCTGCGGTCCTGGAGGATTTCGTCGACGGTGCCGGAGAAATCCACGAAGGGACCGTCCGTGATGCGGATTGAATCGCCGACGGAGTAGTCCACCACGGTTTCTGCGGCGGAGTCGATGTTCTCGTCCTGGACGCCGAGAATGCGCTGGGCCTCCTCCTCGCGGATGGGGACCGGCACTCTCTCGAACTGGGCGCCTGTGGTGGTGCGTTTTTCGGTAAGGAAGCCGGACATGCCGGGTACGTTGTTGCGGATGATGTTCTCAAGGGCGGCGGTGAGCTCGGCCTGGATGAGGACATAGCCCGGATAGAGCAGCTTGTCCACGGCCTTGCGCTTGCCGTTCTTGGTGACGATTTCCTTTTTGACGGGGACAAGGACCTGACCGACCGTGTCGTTGAGCCTGGCGCGGTCGATTTCTTTTTCCAGATATTCCTTGGCCTTCTTCTCCTTGCCGCCTGCGGTGCGCAGGACGTACCATTTCATTTCGCCCATCGGAGTTGCGGTAAAATTACAAAGTGTAGATCAGAGTCATCAGTTTCTGGAATGCGAAATCCACAACCCAGAGCACGGCCGCAAGAATCACGGTGGTCACCAGGACGAGCAGAGCGGAGCTCTGAAGCTTGTCCCAAGTGGGCCATGTGGTCTTCTTGGTGAGTTCCACGAAGGACTCTTTGCAGTAGTTGATAAACTTTCTCATTTTTACATTTAATGGATGCCGTGAAATGGAAGCTGGGGACGCGGCATCTGTTAAACAATTGTCAAGTCGTAACCCTTGACATTGGCAGGGGAAGCAGGATTCGAACCCACATCGACGGTTTTGGAGACCGCTGAACTACCCTTGTTCTATTCCCCTAAATAGGCGGGCGACCCTTTCCGGGACTCCCGCCTGAAAGACTGACAAGTATTAGTCAAGAACCTTGATCACCTGTCCTGCACCGACGGTGCGGCCGCCCTCACGGATTGCGAAACGAAGACCTTCGTTCATTGCAACGGGAGTGATGAGCTTGACGTTGATCTCGACGTTGTCGCCGGGCATGACCATCTCGATTCCTTCGGGGAGGGAAATCTCACCGGTGACGTCGAGGGTGCGGATGAAGAACTGGGGACGATACTTGTTGTGGAAAGGAGTGTGGCGGCCGCCTTCTTCCTTCTTGAGGACGTAGATCTGTCCGAGGAAGTGGGCGTGAGGCTTGGTGGAGCCGGGCTTTGCGATGACTTCGCCGCGCTTGACTTCTTTCTTGTCGATACCACGGAGGAGGAGGCCGACGTTGTCGCCTGCTTCACCCTGGTCGAGGAGCTTGCGGAACATCTCGACGCCCGTGACGACGGTGGTCTTGGGACGGTCGTTGAAGCCGACGATTTCAGCGGGGTCGCCGACGTGGACGGTACCGGTCTCGATACGTCCGGTGACGACGGTGCCGCGGCCGGTGATGGAGAAGATGTCCTCGATAGGCATGAGGAAAGGCTTCTCGTTCTCACGCACGGGGATGGGGATGTACTCGTCGACGGCGTCCATGAGCTCGAGGACTTTCTCTTCCCACTCGGGCTCGCCGTTGAGGGCGCCCAGTGCGGAACCACGGATGACGGGAGCGTTGTCGCCGTCGAAATCGTACTTGCTGAGGAGCTCGCGGACCTCCATTTCTACGAGGTCGAGCATTTCCTCGTCGTCAACAAGGTCGACCTTGTTGAGGAAGACGACCATCTTGGGGACGTTCACCTGCTTTGCAAGCAGAACGTGCTCGTTGGTCTGGGGCATGGGGCCGTCGGTTGCGGCGACCACGAGGATTGCACCGTCCATCTGGGCGGCACCGGTAACCATGTTCTTCACGTAATCGGCGTGGCCAGGGCAGTCGACATGCGCATAGTGACGATTTGCGGTCTGGTACTCGATGTGAGCGGTGTTGATGGTGATACCGCGCTCCTTTTCCTCGGGAGCGTTGTCGATCTGGTCGAAAGTCTTGACTTCGCTCAGACCCCTGGCTGCAAGCACCTTGGTGATGGCGGCAGTCAGAGTGGTTTTGCCGTGGTCGACATGGCCGATGGTGCCGATGTTGACATGGGGTTTGTCCCTTTTGAATGTTTCTTTTGCCATAATATTATGCGTTAAGTTGTTGCAAAAATAAACCGGATTTCTCCGGCCCTGGAGCCGATGATGGGATTTGAACTCATGACCTCATCCTTACCAAGGATGCGCTCTACCCCTGAGCTACATCGGCATTTTTGGAGCGGGGTAGGAGAATCGAACTCCCATCTTCAGCTTGGAAGGCTGACATAATAGCCGTTATACGAACCCCGCTTAAGTGGGAAGCGTTCTCTTCCGCTTCGTGGGCAAGGATGGATTCGAACCACCGTAGGCTTAGCCAGCAGATTTACAGTCTGCCCCATTTGACCGCTCTGGTACTTGCCCCTGTATAAATTTCGCGATGAGCCGATGGAGGGAATCGAACCCACGACCTTGAGATTACAAATCACACGCTCTGGCCATCTGAGCTACATCGGCGTTATGTCAATGCCCTAAAAAGGGAGTGCAAAGGTAATCATTATTTTGGAATCTCCAAAAACTTTTGCAAGATTTTTTCCAGTCCTTCGCTGTCCAGGCCGCAAGCGGCGCGCTGGGCCGCCTGGCTGGCGTGGCGGATGAAGCGGTCGGGGATTCCGGCGGGGATGACCCGGGTGCCGTATCCTCCCAGGGCGAGCTGTTCGCTCACGGCCCCGAAGAGGCCTCCCGGCAGGCAGCCGTCCTCGGCCGTGACTATCCTGGAGTACCTTGCGGCAATGGCGCCGACGGCCTCAGTGTCAAGCGGCTTGACGAAGGGGAAGTGCCATACGGCCACTCTCCCGGGGAATTTTGCCGCAGCCTCCAATGCGCGGTTGCCCACCGGCCCGGTGCAGAGAATGGCGATGTCGGTGCCGTCGAGCAGCATGCGCGCCTTGCCCACGGGCAGCTCCTGCATGGGGACGTCCTTCCAGCGCACGCCCTCGCCGCAGCCACGGGGATACCTTATTATAAAAGGGCCCTTGTCGCGGTGAAGCGCGGTGAACATGAGGTTCCGCAGCTCGGCCTCGTCGAGAGGTGCGCTCACCACGGCGCCGGGGATGCTGCGGCAGGCCGCAAGGTCGAACGCGCCCTGATGCGTTGCGCCGTCCTCGCCCACCAGGCCCGCACGGTCCAGGCACAGGGTGACGGGCAGTTCCTGCAGTGCGATGTCGTGGATGATCTGGTCGTAGGCGCGCTGCGAGAACGACGAATAGATGCAGCAGAAGGGCCTGAGACCCCCTGCGGCAAGTCCGGCGGAGAACGTGGCGGCGTGCTCTTCCTCGATGCCGACGTCGTAGAAGCGGCCGGGGAACTCGCGGGCGAAGCCCGTCATGCCCGAGCCCGTAGCCATGGCGGGGGTGATGCCGACCACGCGCGGGTCGGCTGCGGCGAGCTCGCACAGGGTGGCGCCGAAGACGTCCTGGTAGCGGTCGGCCCTGAAAGGACTGCGTATGCGCTCGCCGGTGGCGGGCTCGAAGCGGCCGGGGGCGTGCCAGATGACGGGGTCCTGCTCGGCCGGGGCGTAGCCCTTGCCCTTTACGGTGTAGCAGTGCAGGACCCTCGGGCCGCCTATCTTGCGGAGCTTGCGGAGGGTGTCTACCACAGCGTGTATGTCGTTTCCGTCGATGGGGCCGAAGTACCTGAAACCCAGCGACTCGAAGAGGTCGCCGCCGGAGTCGCGCACGGCGTTGGACTTGATGTTGCGGGTCCAGCGCTGTATGGCCGAACGCAGGCGGCTCGGACCGAGGTGCCGCCAGATGCTGTCCTTGACGCGGTTGTAGCGGACGCTCGAAGTGATTCTGAGCAGGCTGTTGTGGACGGCGCCGAGGTTGTTGTCGATGGACTGGTTGTTGTCGTTGAGGATGACGAGAAGGTCGGCGTTGCCGGAGCCGGCGTTGTTGAGGCCCTCGAAGGCGAGCCCGCCGGTGAGAGCGCCGTCGCCGATGAGGGCGACGACCTTCTCCCTGAGGCCCTGAAGGCGGGCTGCCTCGGCGAGCCCGAGGGCGGCGGAAACGGAGGTGGAGGAGTGGCCGGTGCCGAAGGCGTCGCAGGGACTCTCGGAGGGGAGCGGGAAGCCGCTGGGGCCGTTCTCCTGGCGGTTGCGGCGGAACTGCTCGCGGCGGCCGGTGAGTATCTTGTGGGCGTAGGCCTGGTGACCGACGTCGAAGACTATCTTGTCGGAGGGGGTGTCGAAGACGTAGTGGAGACCGACGATGAGCTCGACGGCGCCCAGGCTCGAGGCGAGGTGGCCGGGGTTTTCGGCGCAGCATTCGATGATGTAGCCGCGCAGCTCGGCGCAGAGGCCCTCGAGTTCTTCCGGGGCGAGTTTGCGGACGTCGGAAGGGGAGTTTATCTTGGAGAGGATTTCGTACATCGCGAACACAAAAGTAGCAAAACTTTTCCACTATTCCGAAAAAATGCGTACATTTGAAGGATTCCGCACGGGGCGGAAAAACTTAAACTAACATTTAACAACACCAATTATGCCTTCACTCAACAAAGTAATGCTTATCGGCAACGCGGGCCGCGATCCCGAAATCCGATACCTCGACCAGGGCTCCGCACAGGGAGGCCAAAGCACCAAGGTCGCAACCTTCACCCTCGCCACCACCGACCGCTACCGCGACCGCGGCGGCGAACTCCGCGAAAACACCGAGTGGCACAACCTCGTCCTCTGGCGCCAGCTCGCCGACCTCGCCGAACGCTATATCCGCAAGGGCAGCCAGATCTACGTGGAGGGCCACCTCCGCACCCGCTCCTACACCGATCAGCAGGGCCAGAAAAAATACATGACCGAAGTCGTCGCCGACAACGTCCAGCTCCTCGGACGCCGCGAAGGCGAAAGCCAGCAGGACGGCTACACCCCCGCCGGCGGCTACCAGCCCGCCCAGCAGCCTGCATCCCAGGGAGGCTATCAGGGCGGACAGAGCGCCTACCGCAGCGGCTACCAGGCTCCCGCAGCCCCCGCCGGAGGCTATCAGGCCCCTCCCGCATCCGGATACGGTGCAGCACCTTCCGGTCCCGCCGTCAGCAGCTACCAGCGCCGCAACGACGCTCCCGTAACTCCCCCCGCGTCCGAGCCCGCCGCCGAGGACGATCTCCCGTTCTAACCCCCTTCGCTTGAACCATGTCAGAAAAAGTCAACAAACTGATGAACGATTCGCCGCTCGTGCGGTGGACTGCGCTTGTGCTCATAGCGCTCATGATGTTCTTCGCGTACCTGTTCGCAGACATCCTCTCTCCCCTCAAGTCGCTTCTCGAGAGCTCCCGGGGCTGGGACAGCGCCACCTTCGGCACCTATGCAGGCGGTGAATATTTCCTCAACGTATTCTTCTTCTTCCTCATATTCGCGGGCATCATCCTCGACAAGATGGGCGTCCGCTTCACCGGCCTGCTGTCGGCATCGCTCATGGTATGCGGCGCCGTCATCAAGTACATAGGCGTGAGCGAGTGGTTCCAGGACACCGCGTTCTGCGACTGGCTCAACAGCTGGTGGACCTCCTTCCCCGGCAGCGCCAAGCTCGCCACAATCGGATTCATGATATTCGGCTGCGGCTGTGAAATGGCCGGCACCACCGTCTCCAAGGCCATAGCCAAGTGGTTCAAGGGCAAGGAGATGGCCATGGCCATGGGCGTCGAGATGAGTATCGGCCGTCTGGGCGTGTTCGCCGCCATGTGGCTCTCGCCCGCCATTTCCAAGGCATTCCCCGACGCCGTCGGCTCTCCCGTCCTCTTCGGAGCGCTGCTGCTCTGCATAGGCCTCATCTCGTTCTTCGTGTTCACCCTCATGGACCGCAAGTTCGACGCCCAGCTCGCGGCTGTCGGCCAGTCCGACACCTCCAAGGCCGACGAGTTCCACATCAAGGACCTCGGCAAGATCTTCTCAAGCAAGATGTTCTGGATCGTGTCCGTCCTGTGCGTGCTCTACTACAGCGGCATCTTCCCCTTCCAGAAGTTCGCTCCCAACTACTTCGAAGTCACGCTCGGCATCGGCGCCGACATCGCCGCCCGCCTCTTCAGCTGGTTCCCCATCCTTGCCATGGTCCTCACCCCCTTCCTGGGTGCCTTCCTCGACCGCAAGGGCAAGGGCGCGACCATGCTCCTCGTGGGCGCGATAATCATGGTCGTCTGCCACCTTTCGTTCGCCTTCGTGCTTCCCCTGTACAAGGCCCGGTGGCTTGCGGTCGTCCTCATCCTCGTGCTCGGCCTGAGTTTCTCGCTGGTGCCCGCGGCCCTCTGGCCTTCGGTCCCCAAGATTATCGATGAGAAGATACTCGGCAGCGCCTACTGCCTCATCTTCTGGGTGCAGAACATAGGCCTCTGGGGCGTCCCCCTGCTCATCGGCGCGGTCGAGAAGGCCACCGGCGGCTACACCGTGCCCATGATCATCTTCTCCAGCTTCGGTGTCATCGCATTCATAATCGCCATCCTCCTCAAGGCAGAGGACCGCAAGAAAGGCTACGGCCTCGAGCTTCCCAACATCAAGAAAGAGGACTCCTCTGAATAGACACCCGGCATGAAGGCAGGCAAGCTCAAATGGCTGGCACTGCTGTGCCTGATGGTCCCGATGTTTGCGTCGTACTTCTTCGACGACGCCTTCTCGACCCTCTCACAGATATTCCAGCACCCCGAGTGCCTCGAACTCGGCTGGAACAGCGCCGATTATGGCTTCTATGCGGGCGGCTACAGCTTCCTGTGCGTCTGCGGCGGGCTGATAATCTGCGGCGTGCTTCTCGACGTCTTCGGGGTGCGCATAATCGGTTCCGTATTCGTAGGGCTGATGGCCCTGGGCGCAGCCGTCGTCGTGGTGGCTCTGCGCTCGGGGCTGCCGCCCCACACCTCCCTCATGCTCGCCTACGCGGGCTGCATGCTTTTCGGCCTCGGCAGCGAGATAGCCGGCGTGGCCGTCACGCGATCCATCGCCAAATGGTTCAAGGGCGGCAACGTCGCCTTCGCCATGGGCGCCCAGGTGGCGGTGGCGCGCCTCGGTACGGCCCTGGCCTTCATCCTCGCCCCCGTGCTCGTGGCCCAGAAAGCCCCCGGCGAGCTCTACACCCTCTCCGAGACCGCACGTCCAGCCACCTTCGGCCTCATTCTCATTCTCGCAGGCGTGCTGCTCTGGGGCATGTTCGTGGCCATGGACGCCCGCTTCGACAAGGAGCGAGGCATCGTCAGCGGACGCGGCGCCGTCAAGGAGGAGGACAAGTTCAAGTTCTCCGACATAGGGCGCCTGCTGGTCAACGGCCGCTTCATCCTCATCAGCCTGCTGTGCGTCTTCTTCTACTGCTGCATCATCAGCTTCAAGAAGTTCGGCACCGCGATCGTCATCCCCCGCTTCGGAATGGAAATCGACAGCGCCAAATGGGTAATCACCATGATTCCCTTCTTCACCGTCGTGTTCACCCCCCTGTTCGGGGCTCTGGTCGACAAGGTGGGCAAGGGCACGCTGTGGATGGTCTGCGGTGCGGTTCTCGTGCTGTGCGCGCATCTCGTGATAGCGTTCGCTCCGCAGGGAGTGCCGTTCTGGGGCTATTTCGGCATTTCGCTCCTCGGCGTGGGATATTCGCTGGTGCCTTCGGCAATGTGGCCCAGCGTTCCCAGGATAGTTCCCGAGCGCAACCTCGGCACCGCCTACTCCCTCATCTACTGGATACAGAACATGGGGATGCTGCTGGTGCCCATTTTCGTGGGGCGCATCTTCAAGGTGTCGTCTGGAGTGGAGGCGGCCGTGCATGCCGAATGGATATTCATCGGCCTGGGATGTGTGGCCGTGGCCGTCGCGCTGCTGCTGCGGCGCTCTTCGCGCCTCAACCCCTCGCTCGGCCTCGACCAGGGAAAGAACCGGTAATTATTTCTCCCTGCAATAGATCTGTACCGGGCAGCCCGTGAGACTGAAGTTCTCGCGGAGCTTGTTCTCGAGGAAGCGCTTGTAGGGCTCCTTGACGTACTGGGGCAGGTTGCAGAAGAACGCAAATGCCGGGAAGCGCGTAGGGAGCTGGGTCACGTACTTGACTTTCACGTACTTGCCCTTCCATGCGGGGGGCGGCGTCTCCTCTATTATGGGGAGCATGACGTCGTTCAGCCGGGCGGTGGGAATCTTCTGGGAGTAGTTGGCGTAGACGGTGGCTGCGGCGTCGAGCACGTCCTGGATGCGCTGCATCTTCACTACTGAGGTAAAGATTATGGGCACGTCGTCGAACGGGGCTATCCTCGAGCGCAGCGATGCGGTGTATTCCTTGAGGGTGTTGGAATCCTTGATGAAGAGGTCCCATTTGTTGACGACCAGGACGCAGCCCTTGCGGTTGCGGGCGATGAGCGAGAAGATGTTCATGTCCTGGGCCTCCATGCCGGTGGTGGCGTCGATCATCATGATACAGACGTCGGAGCGCTCGATGGCCTTGATGGAACGCATGACCGAGTAGAACTCGAGGTCTTCGTGGACCTTGGCCTTGCGGCGTATGCCGGCGGTGTCGACCAGCATGAATTCGTGGCCGAACTTGTTGTAGTGGGTCTCTATGCTGTCGCGGGTGGTGCCGGCGACGGGGGTGACGATGTTGCGCTCCACGCCCAGCAGGGCGTTGGTGAGGGATGACTTGCCCACATTGGGCTTGCCTACTATGGTGACGCGGGGAAGGCCGGCGTACGGGTCTTCGGAGGGGGTTTCCTCTGCGGGGAGGGCTGCCACGACGGCATCCAGGAGGTCGCCCGTGCCGGAGCCGTTGGCCGCCGAGATGGTGTAGATTTCTCCGAGGCCCATGCCGTAGAATTCGTAGGCGTCGTACATCTTGGCGCCGGAGTCGACCTTGTTGACGCAGAGAACCACGGGCTTGCGGGAACGGCGCAGGACTTCGGCTATCTCGGCGTCGTAGTCGGTGATGCCGGTGGCGGCTTCGGTCATGAAGAGCACCACGTCGGCCTCGTCGATGGCGATCTGGACCTGGGAACGGATGGCGGTCTCGAAGACGTCGTCGGAATTGCTGGTGTAGCCTCCTGTGTCTACTACCGAAAATTCGCGGCCGCACCATTCGCAGCGGCCGTAGTGGCGGTCGCGGGTTACGCCGGAGGTGTCGTCGACTATGGCCTTGCGGGAGCCGACGAGGCGGTTGAAGAGGGTCGACTTGCCTACGTTAGGCCGTCCGACTATTGCTACCAGGCTCATATAGCTTGCAGTCTTTGCACGCCCCGTCGCTGCGGGGGGAGGTGCAGGTTAAACCTTGTGCGGCGGCGTCTTCGTCCTTGAAGCAGCGGATGCCGCGCTTTTTCATTTCTTCGTTGGAGCCGACGTCGAACTGCGGGAAGTCCTTCCTGCGGAAGATGACGTTGAAGCACATTCCCAGGACTCCGAGTCCCAGGACGACTGCAGCTGCTATGACGGTGGCTCCCATGGGGTCAATATACGAAATCGGTGCTGATGGGCTCGTAGTTGTAGACCTTGTCTATGATGCGGGCGAACACGGGTGCGACCGATATGATGCGTATCTTGGGATCGAGCTCCAGCTCGGGGTGGGGGATGGAGTCGGTGATGTAGACCTCGGCCAGGGAGGAGTCGTGGATGCGCTCCACGGCGTTGCCTGAGAGGATGCCGTGGGAGGCGCAGGCGCGCACGCTCGCGGCGCCCTTTTCCATGAGCACGTCGGCGGCCTTGCAGAGGGTGCCGGCGGTGTCGATCATGTCGTCTATGATGATGATGTTCTTGCCTTCGACGTCGCCGATGGCGCGGATTTCGGCTACGACGTTGGCCCGCTCGCGGGTCTTGTGGCAGATGATGACTCCGCACTCGCGGCCCTCGCGGGTGAGGCTTTTTGCGTAGGAGTTGGCCCGCTTGGCGCCGCCCATGTCGGGGGCTGCCACTGCGAGGTCGGGAAGGTCGAGGGAATCGATCATGGGCAGGAAGACGCGGCTGGCGTACACATGGTCGACGGGTATGTCGAAGAAACCCTGTATCTGGTCGGCGTGGAGGTCGCAGGTCATGACGCGGTCGGCTCCGGCGGCGGTGAGGACGTTGGCAATGAGCTTTGCGCCGATGGAGACGCGGGGCCTGTCCTTGCGGTCCTGGCGGGCCCAGCCGTAGTAGGGGATGACGGCGATAACCTTGTCGGCGGAGGCGCGCTTGGCGGCGTCGATGGCGAGGAGGAGCTCCATCAGGTTGTCTGCCGGGGGCATCGTGGACTGGATGATGAACACGGTGGCTCCGCGCACGCTCTCGGCGTACAGGGGCTGGAATTCGCCGTCGCTGAACAGGTCGAGCTGCATGTCGCCCAGGTGGATGGGGAGCTCATCGGGACGGAGGTTCGCGTTGATGGAATCGATCACCTTGCAGGCAAAGTCCTTGGAGGCCCTGCAGGCAAATACTTCCATTCTGTGGGTGTGAATCATATCATAGGGAATTTAGGATTGAGCTGATGCAGGAAAGGATTTCGTCGCGGCCGGTGCCCTTGGCGGAGCTGCTGGTGAGCATGGGGGGAAGTTCTTCCCAGGTCCGGGAGAGGATGGCGCAGTCGCGGTCTATCTGCGCCTGGAGGGCCACAGGGCCGAGCTTGTCGGTCTTTGTGAAGATGAGGCCGAAGGGGATGCCGTGCTCCCCGAGCTCGGAGATGAAGCCGAGGTCTGTGGGCGTGATGTCGTGGCGGGAGTCTATCAGGACGAAGAGCATCACCAGGTCGGGGGATTCCATGATGTATTCCCGTATCACTTCGGCTATCTGGTCGCGCATCTTCGGGGGGAGCTTGGCGTAGCCGTAGCCGGGGAGGTCGACAAGATACCAGCTGTCGTTGATGAGGAAGTGGTTGACGACCTTTGTCTTGCCGGGGGTGGAGGAGGTCATGGCAAGCTTGCCGTTGCCGGTGAGCATGTTGATGAGCGAGGACTTGCCGACGTTGGAGCGGCCGATGAAGGCGAATTCGGGCAGGCGGCGGGCGGGCCTCTGGGCCGCCGAGGTGCTGCTGCCAGCGAATATGGCCTGCGAAATCTTCATTGCCGTAAAAACCAGTGCAAAGATAAGTAAAAATTCTTATATTTGTTAGTTGCATATGGAACAGGATTTTCTCGAATTGCTGGAGCTGCAGGAACTCATCCGGGAGGGCATAGAAGAAGCCGTCCCCGGCCCCGTCCGCGTGAGGGCCGAAATAGCCTCCCTGCAGCACAAGGCTAACGGCCACTGCTACATGGAACTGTGCGAGAGCGGTCCCCGCGGCCCGGTGGCCAAGGCGCGCGCAGTCATATGGCGCAGCCGCTTCGAGGCTTTGTCCCGCAAGTTTGTCCAGGCTACGGGCGGGGCCCTCGCGCCCGGCATGTCCCTGGTCTTCGAGGTCAGCGTCAACTACAGCGAGCTCTACGGCCTCACGCTCGTGGTCGGGGACATCGACGTCCACCACACCCTCGGCGAGGCCGAGCTGCTCCGCCGCCGCACCATAGAGCGCCTCGAAAAGGAGGGCCTCATGGACCTCCAGAAGGAGCTCCTCCTGCCCGACGTGCCTTATTCGCTCGCCGTCATATCGGCCCCCGACGCCGCCGGCTACGGCGATTTCAGGCGTCACCTCCTCGAGAACGAATACGGCTTCGCCTTCGAGGTCACGCTCTTTGCGGCAACCATGCAGGGCGACGGCGCCTCCGCCTCCATACGCGAGGCCCTTTCCCGCATCGGAGGGGGCTACGATGCCGTTTTCATCCTGCGCGGCGGCGGCAGCGTCCTCGACCTCTCCTGCTTCGACGATTACGCCCTGGGAGCCGCGATAGCCCGCTTTCCCCTGCCGGTCTACACCGCCATCGGCCACGACCGCGACGTCCATGTCGCCGACATGGTCGCCTGCGGCTCCGTCAAGACCCCCACCGCCCTTGCCGACCTGTGCATCGACGCCGTCGCTTCGGCCGACGAGCACATCACGGCCCTCCAGACCCGCCTGCGTGTGGCCTTCGCCGGCAAGGCTACGGCCGCCCAGGCCCGCATCGACCGCCTCATGATGCGCATCACCCTTGCCTACGGCGGCAAGATAGCGGCGTCCCAGGCCCGCCTGGAGGCCCTTGCTTCCCGCATCGTCCTTGCCTACGGCGGCAAGATAGCGGCGGCACAGTCCCGCCTGGAGGCCCTTGCCACCCGCATCGCGGCTTCCGACCCCGCCTCCATCCTCGCTCGCGGTTTCGCACTCGTGTCCGATTCGCGCGGCCTCCCGGTCAAAAGAGCCTCCGACGCCAGCGTCGGCGATTCCATACAGATAAGATACACAGACGGACGACTAAACTGCACAGTCGATGGAAAAATTTGATTACCCCAAAGCCCTTGCCGAACTGGAGGCGATAGTCTCTGCGGCAGAAGACCCCGCTACCGGCCTCGACGCCCTCGACGCCCACCTCAAGCGCTCCGAAGAGCTCATTGCCCAGTGCCGCGAATACCTCCGCACTGCCCGCGCAAAAGCAGACAAACTGGAAGAAACCCTAAAGAAATGAAAACCAGGAAGATATATCAGACCGACCCATGGCTGGAACCGTTCCGTCCGGCCATCGACGCCCGCCATGGGCGCATCCTTTCCGACCGCCGCAAGCTTGCCGGCGACGGCCCCCTGTCCGACTCCGCCAACAACCACCTCTACTATGGCCTCCACAAGGACGGCCAGGACTGGGTGATACGCGAATGGGCGCCGGGAGCCACAAAAATCTACCTCATCGGCGACTGCAACAACTGGAAGCGCACCGCCGACTACGCCTTCAGCCCCGTCGGTTCCGGCAACTGGGAGCTCCGCCTCCCCGGAATGTTCCTCAGCCCCGGTTCCCTTTTCAAGCTCTGGGTCGAATGGCCCGGCGGCGGCGGCGAGCGCATTCCCGCCTACGCCACCCGCGTCGTACAGGACCCTGAGACCAAGGTCTTCAGCGCGCAGGTCTACACTCCCGCCCCCTTCGAATGGAAGCACCGCCGTCCCGGTCCCCGTCCCCATCCCCTCATCTACGAGTGCCACATCGGCATGAGCGGCGAGCAGGAAGGGGTCGCCACCTTCGAGGATTTCCGCAAGACTGTCCTCCCGCGCGTCAGGCGCCTGGGCTACAACGTCCTGCAGATCATGGCCTTGCAGGAGCATCCTTATTATGGCTCCTTCGGCTACCAGGTGTCGAGCTTCTTCGCCCTCAGTTCCCGTTTCGGCACGCCCGAGGAATTCAAGCGCCTGGTCGATTCCGCCCACGCCGCAGGCATCGCCGTCATCATGGACATAGTCCATTCGCACGCTGTAGGCAACGAGGTCGAGGGCCTCGGCCGCATAGACGGCAGCGACGACCTCTACTTCTACAAAGGCTCCGCCGGCTACCATCCCGCCTGGGGCACGAGGTGCTTCGACTACGGCAAGGACGAAGTCAAGTACTTCCTCCTCTCCAACTGCAAGTACTGGATGGAGGAATACCACCTCGACGGCTTCCGCTTCGACGGCGTCACCAGCATGATTTACTGGGATCACGGCCTCGGCACCGACTTCGCTGGCTACGACGCCTACTTCGGCCCCGGAGTCGACGAGAACGCCGTCAGCTACCTCGCCCTCGCCAACCAGCTCATCCACGAAATCAACCCCGACGCCCTCACCATCGCCGAGGACGTGTCTGGCATGGCGGGCCTCGCCGCCCCGTTCGAGGCCGGGGGAGTCGGCTTCGACTTCCGCATGGCCATGGGCATCGCCGACCACTGGATCAAATGGATCAAGGAAAAGAGCGACGAGCAGTGGAGTCCCGGCGAAATCTGGTACGAACTCACCAACAAGCGCGCCGACGAAAAGACCGTCAGCTACGCCGAGTGCCACGACCAGGCCCTCGTGGGCGACAAGACCATCATCTTCCGCCTCATCGACAAGGAGATGTACTTCAGTATGCGCAAGGATCAGTCCAACCAGTTGGTCGACAGGGGTATAGCCCTCCATAAGCTGATACGCCTCGTCACTGCCGCGACCTGCGGAGGAGGCTACCTCGACTTCATGGGCAACGAGTTCGGCCACCCCGAATGGATCGACTTCCCCCGCGAGGGCAACGGCTGGTCCTACTCCCATGCCCGCCGCCTCTGGTCCATAGCCGACAACCCCGAGCTCCGCTTCAAGGGACTCGAGGAATTCGACTCCTGCATGATACATACCCTGCGCTCCGAAAGGGTGCTCCGCGCCGCCCCCGAACTGCTTGTGGCAGACGAACAGAAACAAATCTTGATTTTCCGCCGACAAAACTGTATATTTGCGCTGAATTTCAACCCGCAAGGCTCTTTTGCCGATTACTGCTTCAGCGCCCCGGCGGGAGAATACGCCAAGATTTTCGACTCGGACGAACAGCGTTTCGGCGGATTCGGGCGCCTTCCCGGAGAGGAAAGGCACACGAGCCTGCCGCAGCGGAGCCCGAACGGCAATCAGAATTATGATCACACGATGAGCCTCTACCTGCCCGCAAGGTGTGCCATCGTCCTGAAAAAGCTATAAAAATGGCATTCTTAAAATTCAACAAGAACGAGCTGGTCAACCTGGCCTACTCCCTGCGGCGCGAAATCATCTGCGCCAACAAGACCGGCGCCTATTGCAACACATCCATCGTGACGTGCAACACCCGCCGCTACCATGGCCTCCTCGCCGTCACCCTCGACCGCTTCGGCGGCGACCGTTTCCTCCTGCTGTCGGCCCTCGACGAGAGCCTGATAGTCAACGGCAAACAGTTCAACCTGGGTATCCATTGCTACGGCGACATCTACGAGCCCCGCGGGCACAAGTACGTGGTGGATTTTGCAGAAGACCCCGCCCCCAACATCACCTACCAGGTGGGCGAAGTGACTTTCCGCAAGACCCTCATCCTCTCCCTGGACAAGGACCAGATCCTCGTCCGCTACGAGCTGCTGCGCGCCCCCGGTCCCGTCACGCTGCTGGTCAAGCCCTTCCTTGCTTTCCGCAACGTCCACGACCTCACGCACCAGAATCCCCAGGCCAACACCACAGGCACTGAGATTCCGGGCGGCGTTTCCTTCAGGATGTACCCCAACTTCCCCGACCTGTACCTCCAGATGAGCGACCGTGCGGCCACGTGGAAGTCCCTTCCCTGCTGGAACAACAACATCACCTACTCCGACGAGTACCGCCGCGGCTATGACTGCCGCGAAGACCTCTTCACCCCCGGCGTCTTCAGCCTCAAGCTCTCCAAGGGCGGTTCGGTGGTCTTCTCGGGCTCCGTCACCGAGGCCGATCCCGCCCAGCTCAAGCGCCAGTTCAACGGCTGCCTCTCCCGCCTTCCCGAGGTCACTGACTACCACGACCAGCTCGTCAACTGCGCCAACTGGCTCATCACCCGCCACAACGGCGTCGCCATGATCAACGCCGGCCTGTCGTGGCTCCGCACCGGCCTCCTTCGCGAGACCCTCATCGCCCTTCCCGGCCTCACGCTCCACGGCCTCGGCAAGCCCGCCCTCTTCGAGGAAATCCTCGACAACCTCATCGCCGCCGAGCAGGAGAGGCTCACGATACGCACCACCCAGGTCGAGTCGCCCCTCTACCTGGCGTGCACGCTCCAGCAGTACATCGACTGGGGCGCCGATCCCGCCAAGGTCTGGAACAAGTACGGTTCCACCGTCAAGATGATACTCGACAGCTACCTCCCCGGCCGCCGCAAGGAAGTCACCATGCATCCGAGCGGCCTGCTGTGGGCCCAGGTCGACGGCGTCGCCCTCACCTGGATGAACGCCTACATCGGCGGCCGGGCGGTCACCGAGCGCGCCGGCTACCAGATCGAGACCAACGCCTTCTGGTACAACGCCATCTGCTTCGCCCTCGACATGGAGTCCCGTTACGGCATCCGCGACGGCTCGTTCATCTCCCGCTGGGCTCCCATCCGCGATCAGGTGCGCAGCAGCTTCCGCTCCACCTTCTGGGACGAAGGCAGCCGCCGCCTCGCCGACTACGTCGACGGCTCCGGCCGCAACATGGACGTCCGTCCCAACCAGCTCTGCGCCATCTGGGTCAAGAATTCCCCCCTCGAGGAGGAACTCTTCCCCGAGGTGCTCCGCGTCATCGACACCGAGCTCATAACCTCGCGCGGCGTGCGCACCCTCTCCCCCCGTGACGTCAAGTACAAGGGCGTCTACGAGGGCTCCCAGACCGAGCGCGACCTCGCATACCACCAGGGCTGCACCCGCCCGTTCCTGCTGGCACCCTACATCGACATGAGCTTCCGCATCAAGGGCGCGTCCTTCTACAAGAGGGCCGAATGGCTGGTGGAGGGCTTCTGGTCCGACCTCAGCAAGCACGGCGTCGGCGCCTTCTCCGAGCTCTACGACGGCGACCCGCCCCACGAGCCCCACGGCGCCATCTCTTCCGCCCTCAGCACGGCGGCGCTCCTCTCCGTCAACGCGTTACTGGAAAAATACAAGGAGGCATAGCATATGAAAGTTTTGATGTTCGGATGGGAGTTTCCTCCCCACATCGCCGGCGGACTCGGAACCGCCTGCGAAGGCATAGTCAAGGGCCTGGCCCACAACGGCGTAGAGACCTTGTTCGTCATGCCCCACGCCTCCGGTGACGAAGACCAGAGCGCCACTACCATCATCAACGCCAGCGACGTCCCCGTCGCCAACGTCAGCTCCACCGTCGAGGAATTCATCAACAAGGTCAAGTTCCTCTACGTCGACTCCAACATCGTCCCCTACGTCGACCCCGACGAATACTTCGAGGCCATCGAAAAGATGCGCCGCGAGGGCCTGGAGCAGACCACTGTCGGCTTCGGACAGAAGTTCAACTTCTCGGGCAAGTACGGCGCCAACCTCATGGAAGAGGTCTCCCGCTACGCACAGGTCGGAGGCACCATCGCCATGCAGCACAAGGACGAATTCGACCTCATCCACGCCCACGACTGGCTCACCTACCTCGCCGGCATCGCCGCCAAGGAACTCACCGGCAAGCCCCTCGTGGTCCACGTCCACGCCACCTCCTACGACCGCGGCGACGAAAAGCACATCGACACCCGCGTCCTCGACATCGAGACCCGCGGCATGCAGGCCGCCGACCGCGTCGTCACCGTGAGCGACCTCACGCGCAACATCGTCATCAACAAGTACGGCATCGACCCCGCAAAGGTCGTCACCGTCCACAACGCCGTCGACTTCTCCGGCCGCGAGAACCTCGAGGTCGAAAGGGGAGTCCGCGACAAGGTCGTCACCTTCCTGGGCCGCATCACCTTCCAGAAGGGGCCCGAGTACTTCATCGATGCAGCCGCCAAGGTCCTCAAGCGCACAAGCAACGTCCGCTTCGTCATGGCCGGCAGCGGCGACATGATGAACCGCGCCATCTCGCAGGTGGCCCGTCTCGGCATCGCCGACCGCTTCCACTTCACAGGCTTCCTCCGGGGCATGGACGTCCAGAAGATGTTCGCCCTGTCCGACGTCTACATCATGCCCAGCGTGTCCGAACCCTTCGGAATCTCGCCGCTCGAGGCCATGCGCACAGGCGTTCCTTCCATCATCTCTTACCAGTCAGGTGCAGCCGAAGTCCTCAAGTACGCCCTCAAGGTCGATTTCTGGGACGTCGACGCCCTGGCCGACGACATTTATGCCCTCGTCACTTATCCGGCGCTCACGTCCTTCGCCTCCAAGCAGGGATTCGACGAGGTCAATGCCCTCAAGTGGAACGGCGCCACTGCAAAATTGAAAAAAGTTTACGAATCATTAGTATGAAAAAGTCAGTTTGTCTCTATTTCCAGGTCCATCAGCCCACCCGGCTCCGCACCTATCGTTTCTTCGACATAGGCAAGGACTCCCACTACTACGACGACTTCGCCAACCGCACCATTCTCAAGCGTGTCGCCCAGAAGTGCTATCTACCTATGAATGAGCTGCTTCTTGCGGCCGTAAAGGCCTCCAGGGGCAAGCTCCGGCTGGCTTTCTCCATATCGGGTTCGGCCCTCGAGCAGTTCGACCGCTACGCCCCCGAGGTCCTCGACAGCTTCAAGGCCCTCGCCGACACCGGCAAGGTCGAATTCCTCAGCGAGACCTACTACCACTCCCTGGCGTCGCTCTCGGCTCCCTCCGAGTTCAGCCACCAGGTATCCAAGCACAAGGCCGCCATCGAGAAGTATTTCGGCGTCACTCCCGCCACCTTCCGCAACACCGAGCTCATCTACTCCGACGACATAGCCCGCCAGGTCTATGACCTCGGATTCAAGACCATGCTCACCGAGGGCGCCCGCCACATCATGGGCTGGCAGAGCCCCAATTACGTCTACACCGCCGCCTCGCAGCCCAAGCTCAAGCTTCTGCTCCGCAACTACGGCATGTCCGACGACATCGCCTTCCGCTTCTCCGACAGGGGCTGGGCGGAATGGCCCCTCACCGCCGACAAATTCGTCTCCTGGCTCGACTCCGCCGACGGCGACATCGTCAACCTCTTCATGGACTACGAGACCTTCGGCGAGCACCAGCCCGCCGAGAGCGGCATCTTCGAATTCATGAAGGCCCTGCCCGCAGCCGTGCTTGCCGCCGGCCACGAGTTCGTCACTCCTTCCCAGGCATCCAGGAACGTCAAGCCCGTCGCGCCCCTCGAAGTTCCCGATCCCATCTCCTGGGCCGACGAGGAACGCGACCTCAGCGCCTGGCTCGGCAACGAGCTCCAGCAGGAGGCCTACAACAAACTTTACAGCCTTACCGAAAAACTGGCAATACTGGGCGACCCCGACCTCTGGGCCGACTTCGGCCATCTCCAGGAGAGCGACCACCTGTACTACATGTGCACCAAGTTCTTCTCCGACGGCGAGATTCACAAACGGTTCAGCCCTTATGCAACCCCTTTCGAAGCGTTCATCAACTACATGAACGTACTAAGCGATTTTACTATCAGAGTCAATTATGCAGAACAACAGAATTGAAGCGAGCGATCCGGCCTGGAAGAGCGTAATGGTTACGCGCCATCTGCCGGAAGAATTATCAGGACTTGAAACACTTTGCAAAAATTTATGGTGGTGCTGGAATGAGAACGCCAAGGCCCTCTTCAAGACCATAGACGCCGAACTCTGGCACAAGTCGGGGCACAACCCCATGGTCATCCTCGACACCGTCAGCCTCACCCGCTACAACGAGCTTGCCCGTGACGTTGCGTTCCTCTCGCAGCTTGGCGCCGTGATGAAGGAATTCAACGAGTACATGTCCAAGAAGAGCGAGCGCACAGACCCGTCGGTTGCCTATTTCTGCATGGAATACGGCCTCGAGACATCCCTCAAGATCTATTCCGGCGGTCTCGGCATCCTCGCCGGCGACTACCTCAAGGAGACCTCCGACATGAACGTCAACCTCGTCGCCGTAGGCCTTCTGTACCGCTATGGTTACTTCACCCAGAAGATAACCCCCCAGGGCAACCAGGTGGCCCAGTACGACGCCCAGGACTTCCTCAAGATTCCCGCCACCCCCGTGCTCGACGCCGAAGGCAACTGGATTACCGTCAAGACCGCCATGCCCGGCCGTGAAATGACGGCCCGCATCTGGAAGGTCGCAGTGGGCAGGACAGACCTCTACCTCCTCGACACCGACTTCGAGGCCAATATCCCCGAAGACCGCCAGGTCACCCACCAGCTCTATGGCGGCGACTGGGAGAACCGCATCAAGCAGGAAATCCTCCTCGGCATCGGCGGCATGCGTGCCCTGCGCGCCCTCGGTCTGCACCCCACCATCTTCCACCTCAACGAGGGCCACGCCGCCTTCGCCTGCCTCGAGCGCCTGCGCGAGTGCATGCAGGAGCAGCACCTCGACTTCAACGAGTCCCTCGAACTCATCCGCGCCAGCGGCCTCTTCACCACCCACACGCCCGTCCCTGCGGGCCACGACTCCTTCGACGAGGGCCTGCTGTCCAAGTACCTTGGCCATTACCCCCACCGCTATGGCATCGCCTGGGACTACCTGCTCTCCCTCGGCAAGATTCACCCCGAGAACCGCGACGAAAAGTTCAGCATGAGCGTCCTCGCCGCCAACATGAGCCAGAACGTCAACGGCGTCTCCATGCTCCACGGCAAGGTGAGCCAGGACATCTTCAAGGACATGTACAAGGGCTATCTGCCCGAGGAGCTCCATATCAGCTACGTCACCAACGGCGTCCACTACGGCACCTGGACCTCCAAGGAAATGAAACAGCTCCACTACAAGGTCTTCGGCCCCGAGTTCCGCACCAGCCATTACGACAAGAGCTGCTTCGACCGCATCTACAAGGTCAGTGACGAAGACGTCTGGAACGTCCGCAAGATCCTCAAGCAGGAACTCGTCCACGTAGTCTCGGAGCGCATTTCCAACCCTGCCCTCTGCAGCCACTACACCCCGTCCCAGATAGTCAAGATCACCGAGGGCTTCAGCGCCGAGGCGCTCACGATAGGCTTCGCCCGCCGTTTCGCCACCTACAAGCGCGCCACCCTCCTCTTCTCCGACCTCGACAGGCTCTCCTCCATCGTCAACAACCCCGAGCGTCCGGTGCAGTTCATCTTCGCCGGCAAGGCGCACCCCGCCGACACCCAGGGCCAGGAGCTCATCAAGCAGATCATCGACATCTCCAAGCAGGACAGGTTCCTCGGCAAGATAGTCTTCATCCCCGGCTACGACATCCGCCTCGCCAAGAGGCTCGTCCAGGGCGTCGACGTCTGGCTCAACAACCCCACCCGTCCTCTCGAGGCCTCCGGCACCTCCGGCGAAAAGGCCGCCATGAACGGCGTCATGCACTTCTCGGTGCTCGACGGCTGGTGGGTCGAGGGCTACCAGGAAGACGCCGGCTGGGCCCTTCCCCAGGAGCGCACCTACGACGACCAGCACTACCAGAACGAGCTCGATGCAGCCACCATCTACGCCACCATCGAGAACGAGATCGCCCCTGCCTACTACAACTTCAACGACCGCACCCACATCTCCAAGGAATGGGTGGGCTACATCAAGAACACCATTGCCAAGGTCGCGAGCAACTTCACCACCAACAGGATGCTCACCGACTACTGCAACCAGTACTACATCCCCCAGGCCAAGCGCTTCGACACCCTCTCCGTCAACGGCAACGCCGGAGCCAAGTCCATCGCTTCCTGGAAGCGTTTCGTCCTCGACGAATGGGACAATATCCGTATCGTGTCCTGCCAGCAGCCCGATGCGTCGTACATTGTGTCCAAGCATGATCCCATCCAGGGAGAGGTCGTCCTCGACCTCGGCCGCCTGCGTCCCGAGGACATCGGCGTCGAAATGATTTTCGCCACCACAGACGCCAAGGGCGCCCCCCACATCCAGGAAATCATCCAGTACGAACTCACCGGATACGAAGGCGACATCGCCAAGTACTCGGTAACGGTCGAGCCCGAGCGCACCGGCATGTACCAGGTCGGCATACGCATGTATGCCAAGAACCCGGCCCTGCCCCACCGCCAGGACTTCCCGCTCGTCAAATGGCTGTAGTAGCTACCGGTTTTTTCGACGGTGTCCATCCTGGGCACCGTCTTGTCATAGACACTCTGCTCTCCGAGGCCCGCGCCAGAGGGGAGCAGAGCGTCGTTGTTACGTTCTGGCCCCATCCCAGGGCCGTCCTTCAGGCCGATGCCGATTCGCTCCGGTACCTCACTTCGCGCTCGGAGCGCTCCGCCCTGCTCCGTTCCCTCGGAGTCGACAGGGTCGAGACCGTCGCCTTCTCGCGCGAATTCGCCTCCGGCTCCACGGCCGACTACATAGGCCTTCTGCGCCGCCGCTTTGGCTGCACCTGCCTGGTGCTCGGCTACGACACCCGCTTCGGTGCCGAGCAGGCCGGCCCGGAGGAAATAGCCGCCTGCGCCCGCGCCATGGGCATTGACGCCGTGATTGCGCCCCCCTTCTGTATCGACGGCGCCCCCGTGTCCTCGTCGCGCATCCGCGCCGCCCTCGAGGACGGCGACGTGGCCCTCGCCACACGCCTCCTGTGCCGTCCCTACCGCCTCCACGGCGTAGTCGTGAGCGGCAGGAAGATCGGCCGCACCATAGGCTTCCCCACAGCCAACATGAAGCTCTACGAGCCCCTCATGCTCATCCCCAGGCCCGGTGTCTACGCTACACGCGTCATGATTGGCGACGACTCCCAGCCATGGCAAGCGCCCGGTTCAAGTGCTTCTGCGTGTAAATGCGGGCAGTCCCTTCTGAAAGGCATGACCAATATCGGCACCCGTCCCACGGTCAACGGCGGGTACCTTACCATCGAGACACATATCCTCGATTTCGACGAAATGATTTACGGCCTCGACATCACCGTCGAGTTCCATTCCCGCATCCGCGACGAGCAGAAGTTCTCCTCGCTCGACGCCCTCCGCGCCCAGCTCTGCTCCGACCTCCTGGCGGTAAACTACTGTGCGATAAAACTGTAAACGATGTTGCCGCTCTGCCTTGCGGGAGCTGTGGGCGAGGCCGAGAATCGGCTCAGCCTCGCGGCCCGGACAGCAAAGGAGCGGAGGCAGCCGTCGGTGCTTGAGACGCTCTCGTCGACCTTGGCGGCGACGACCGTGCCGCTGTTGTCGACGGTGATGAGCACTGTGACCTCTCCGGCGCCAAGGCACCTGTAGGCAGGAATCGACAGTTTGCTGGCCTTCCGGCCCTCGAGATAGTAGGACACCACGGAGGGGCCGGAGTATTTCTTTTCTTCCTTGACGGTGGAGCCATGGCTGTCGGGCAGGCTGGCTGTGTAGCCGTCGTCAGGCACTTCAAAGCCGCCCTGCAGCTCGCGGGCGAGGCGCTCTGCGTCTTTGTAGAGCTGGTCGGCGTCGGTGCCGCGGTCGTCCTTGAGGGAGGCGCGGTCGACCACGACGTTGCGTATCCCCCCGCTTGCAGCCCCCAGTTCGGCCTGGAGCTTGCGGCTTATGGCCTCCTGGAATTCGGCCTCTTCGCGAAGGCGGTCAACCTCGGCCTGGAGACGTTCGAGCTCCTCGAGCTTGCTGAAGTCGAGGACGAACGAGTTTTCGGTCTGGAGAGAGAAGCCCAGGGAGGTCCCGAGCAGGATAATGAGCACCGCAAGATGTATCGTTACGGTGGTGTATATGCCTGCCCGGTCTTCCTTTTTCACTGCCCTGAGCTATTTGGGGGCGTTTTCGAGCTCCTTCTCGATGGTGGCGCTGATGACGTCGATGGCGACTTTGTTGTGGCCGCCCTGAGGGATGATGATGTCGGCGTAGCGCTTGCTGGGCTCGATGAACTGGAGATACATGGGCTTGACCGTGCGGCTGTAGCGCTCGATGACCCAATGGACGTCCTTGCCGCGCTCGCAGATGTCGCGCTCGATGACCCGCATGAGGCGGTCGTCATCGTCGGCGTCGACAAAGATCTTGATGTCCATCTGCTCGCGGAGCTCGGGGCAGGTGAAGATGAGGATGCCCTCGATGATGATGATGTCGGCGGGCTCGACGAACTTGGTTTCGGTCTTGGAGCGGGTGCAGGAGATGAAGGAATAGACCGGCTGCTGTATGGACTTGCCGTCCTTGAGCTCGGCAAGCTGCTGGCACAGCAGGTCCCACTCGATGGAGTCGGGATGGTCGAAGTTGTGGACGCGCTTCTCTTCGTCCGTGAGGTCGGAGGAGTCTTTGTAGTAGGAATCCTGAGGGATTACCACCACTTTTGCGTCCCTGAGGCGCTCGGTGATTGCATTCACCACTGTTGTCTTGCCGGACCCGGAACCTCCGGCGATACCGATTACTAGCATACGTTTGAATGTTGGGCTGCCGGCACCCTGGGTGTTACTGCCCTAAAGCCGTGGCTGCCTGTAATACCCGGGTGCCGGCATAGGTTGACTAAAATTCTGCGTTTTTGGGGGTGCGGGGGAAGGGAATGACGTCGCGGATGTTCTGCATGCCGGTGACGAAGAGGAGCAGGCGCTCGAAACCCAGGCCGAAGCCGCTGTGGGGGCAGCTGCCGAAGCGGCGGGTGTCGATGTACCATTCCAGGGTGCGGCGGCTCATGCCGAGCTCGGCGATGCGGGCCTCGAGCTTGCCGAGGTCGGCCTCACGCTCGCTGCCGCCGATGATTTCGCCGATCTTGGGGAAGAGGACGTCCATCGCGCGTACGGTCTTGCCGTCGGGATTCTGCTTCATGTAGAAGGCTTTGATGTCCTTGGGATAGCCCGTAAGGATGACGGGACGGCCGAAATGCTTCTCGACCAGGTAGCGTTCGTGCTCGCTCTGGAGGTCGGCCCCCCAGTAGACGGGATACTCGAACTGCACGCCGTCCTTCATGGCCTGTTCCAGGATGGAGATGCCCTCGGTGTACTCCAGACGCACGAATTCGGTATCGACCACTCCCTGCAGGCGCCCGATGAGTTCGGGGTCGTAGCGGTCGCAGAGGAACTGTACGTCGTCGCGGCAATTTTCGAGGGCGTAGCGCACAAGGTGCTTGATGAAGTCCTCGGCAAGGTCCATGTTGTCGGTGATGTCGTAGAAGGCCATCTCGGGCTCGATCATCCAGAATTCGGCCAGGTGCCTGGGAGTGTTGGAATTCTCGGCGCGGAAGGTGGGGCCGAAGGTGTAGATTTCGCCAAGGGCCGTGGCCCCCAGCTCTCCCTCCAGCTGGCCGCTCACCGTGAGGCTCGTCTGCTTGCCGAAGAAGTCCTTGCTGTAGTCGGGGCGGCCTTTCTTGTCGCGGGGGACGTTGTCGAGAGGGAGGGTCGTCACCTGGAACATCTGGCCCGCGCCCTCGGCGTCGGCTGCCGTGATGAGGGGCGTGTGCAGATAGACGAATCCCTTGGAATGGAAGTATTCGTGAATCGCGAAGGCCATCTGGCTGCGCAGGCGGAGTATGGCGCCGAAGGTGTTGGTCCTCGGGCGCATGTGCGCGACCGTCCTGAGGTATTCGAACGAAGTATCCTTCTTCTGGAGAGGGTAGCGCATGGGGTCGCACTCACCGTAGACGGTTATTTCCGAAGCCTTGATTTCCACGGCCTGGCCGCTGCCCACGGATTCGACGAGCTGACCCTTCACGCCTATGCAGGAGCCCGTGCTTATGTGCTGGAGGACTTGCTCCATTCCGGGGGTCTTGTCGACGACGATCTGGATGTTCTTTATGGTTGAGCCGTCGTTGAGGGCTATGAACGCTATTTCCTTGTTGCCCCTCTTGGTCCTGACCCAACCTTTGGCCAGGACCTCTTTTCCTGCCTGGGACGCAAGCAGGTCCTTCACTTTACTGCGAACTGTTTCCATTTGATTTTTTCTTTAAAAAAGCAGCCCTCTTGGACAAGGGGGCTGCTTGTAGTAACGAAGGGAGCCGTTATTTGCCTCCCTTTCGTGCGGAGTACATGATTTTGAGCGCGGAGCAGCGTCTGAGCTCCTGCTTTACGTCGGTAATGATACCCATACGGACGTCCTGGTCGGCGCGGATGCTGACGGTCATGAACTGACGGTCAGCCTCGCTCTTGGACTCACGCTCGGCGGCCACGAAGTCGCGGATGTCGTCCGTGGTCTTGAAGGAGTCGTTGAGCTGGATGCGGGCCTCGGTGCCGTACATTGCCTGAAGGGACTTGATAGGCGTACCGATATTGATGTATGAGTTGAGATCCTTGCGCTCGAGCTTTACAACCTCGGAAGCCTCGGGAATCTTGACCATAACCTTGTTCTCGGTTTCACGCATCTGCGTGGTTACCATGAAGAAGAACAGGAGCATGAAAACGATATCGGACAGGGAGCTGCTGGTCATTGCCGGCACCTCTTTCTTGTTGCTTGATCCACCGAATTTTGACATAATTGTTTCCTCCTGTGTTTATCTTCTGCGGCCTACATCCTTGGGCTCCGCCTCGGAGATGAACTGGGGCACGGCTTGCTTGACTATGCCCTGGGTGTCTTCGTCGAGGAGGGCGAAGACCTTCCCGTACTGTTTGCGGGAGAAGTCGTCGCGGAGCTCGTTGACTGCCTTGACGAGTTCGTTCTGGACGGCGATGTATGCCTGATAACTTGTGCCTCGGTCATTCTGGAGGGATATGATGCCCTTGGATACGGGATAGTCTCCCAGACCCTCGATGAACTGGACTTCCTTTTCGGGGAGGTTGGGGTCATCGGCGGGGTTGGCCAGAAATTCCTTGATCTTGTCTTTAAGCTGGCTGATGTCGATGGGCTCGCTACCGGCAAGGATTCTATCGGCCGAATTGATCTTCACCTGGATGATATTGCGGCGATTGACCTTCTGGTCTTCCACTTTCTGATTCTGGTCGGGCATGGGGGGCAGACGGCGGCTGAGGCCGGTCTGGCTGCCCATGGTGGTGGTCATCAGGAAGTAGCACAACAGCAGGAACGCAATGTCTGCGGTCGAGCTGGTGTTCATTGCTGGTACTTTCTTCTTGCCCATGGTTACTTCTTGCTAGCTATGGCCATACGGATCTCGCCGACGATGATTGCCAGGATGGCGGCGCCGCCGGCGATGTACGTAAGATTGAGTATTGTGTCTGTGAGTTTAAGGGTGCTGGAGCTCACGGCAGGGCCGTTGTAGGCCATTGCGGGGTCGCCCTTGGCGAGAAGGTATGCGATCAGGCAGACGACAGCTACTCCAACCAGAATGATGCCTAGCTTGATCAGGCTCTTCGGGTTGTTTTTGGTGCTTACGACAAGGCCGATGATGATGACGCTGAAGAGCGTCAGCCCGAGCATTATGTAAGTCCAGTAGAGCAGAACGTCTACGGTGTTGCCTCCGAAGTCCTGGGTGAAGCCCCAGATAAGGAGAGCGACACTGACGATGATCAGCACCACCATGCCCCATTTGATAATTTTGTTGAGTTTCATTTCAAGAGGGGGCTTGGATTATTTTTTCTTCTCTTCGTATTTGGTGAGGAGGTCGATAAGGCAGATGCTGGAATCCTCCATGTCGATGGTGAGGCCGTCGATCTTGGCGAGGATGTAGTTGTAGAACACCTGC